>Ga0180431_10000006_pt1 | contig 308335 bp, 438 predicted proteins | sample SS_ome_11_FD_132459 | JGI IMG/M metagenome (GOLD analysis project Ga0180431, IMG submission 132459) | Hypersaline lake sediment archaeal communities from the Salton Sea, California, USA - SS_1_MS_1 metaG | ecosystem: Environmental > Aquatic > Non-marine Saline and Alkaline > Hypersaline >...
GAACCGACACGGATTAACCATGGGTTTTTAAGACCCATGCGCCTACCAATTACGCCACTTCCCCCAAAAACTTGGAAGGGGATATGGGATTCGAACCCATAAATGCTGGAGTCAAAGTCCAGTATGTTACCATTTCACCAATCCCCTATAATTCTTGAACATTTTTAGCAATGGGACCCTTTTGCCCATTTTCAACTGTAAATTCAACAGCTGCTCCTTCTTCTAAACTTTTAAAACCATCACCGGCAATATCTGAAAAATGTACAAATATGTCAGCTTGTCCATCATCTCTTTCAATGAACCCATAACCTTTTTTGTCGTTAAACCACTTTACTCTTCCGCTTTCCATGTCTTTCTCTTTCTCCTTAATAAAAATAAATAATATACTTCTCGTGCTTAATAACACTGCTAATTTCTTGGCAGGCCAGACAGGATTTGAACCCGCAACTTTCGGTTTTGGAGACCGATACTCTACCGTTGAGTTACTGACCTAATATTCTTTTTCTGCATTGAGGGCATCGTCTTTTCAAATCCTCAATATTAATATTAACGTCAATTTTACCTTCTTCCCATAATTCACATTCAGGAAGTTCAGACTTATGATTCATCCCTCTTTTTATCATTTCGTCTTTTAATTCATCATGTCTTTTAGATATATTATGTACTTCAACTAAACCTTTCTCAACATAACCTTTTATTGAAGTTCCTTTATTTATCGTTCCAATAAACATATGTGTTTCAACATGTTCACCGAGTAAATGCTTTCTGCATAGATATTCAGGTTTCACATTCCACATTCTCATAATAAATCCTATATAACGTAAAAAACGGGGAAGTCACCATGAAAAAATGACTTCCCCGTAAAATATAAATTTGAGAGTCACTTTTTCATGGTGGGAAATCACTTTGATTATTTGTTGCATTTTTTGTTTCATAAATTTCTAACCATGACGATAATTCCAACATACCGAGTCCGTGTGGATAATGACAAACTATCATTCGGCGTTCCACTAGACTTTTCATTGAAGTTATTCTCCTTAATTTTTAAAATAATCATACTTTTGCTCATTTATAATATGTTCTCGATAATTTTTAAAACAGATAAATGTTAAAAACTCCTTGGATTAAATGTATCAACTTCGGTCATGTCATACTCAACAATCACACAATTGTCATATAAATGTATATTGCTGTGAGCTTTTAGCATTGTCAAATGAGCTTTCAAATACTGTCGTAACCACAATTTACCTATTTTGTTAAATGTTGGATCAAGTCCACCCTTTGAGAACAATCCTTTATCATTTCTAATTTTATATATCTTCATAATCCTCCTAAAAAATTATTAATCAGTTCATCTTATAGAAAGAAATATATATAATGATAAAGGGTCATACCAAATTGGGTATTCTTTCAACTCCAACTCCGCCCTTCATGTTAAAACCGTGTTTACATTCTGCGCAAAATATATTTTGAGACAATCCCCCAGAAGGTCCTTCAATTATACTAGTGCATCCGCAGTCAGGACAACAGTTCCCTTCTTTCATAATATTTAAAATCTTGTCAGAGTCATGTTCAAGTTGATCACATTTTTCATCACATACTGTTTTTACAATACATTCCTTACATGGAAATGTATTAGTCTTTTTAAAAAATATATTAAATGGCCACATTAATCTTCTCTCTTAAACTTTAAACAATCTATATGTTTTGTATCATTTATAGTTTTACCATTGTATGTCAGTCTCCATGTTCCATCTTTGAGTTTATCAAAATGAATCATTTCAACGTCAGTCATAATTCGTGTTACTTTCGTCAATTCAAGAGAATTAACAACTTCACCAGTTTTTTCAATTATTTCAATTGATCTATTCAAATGTATGTCCTTTCTTTACAAAACCTCTAAAACCATGCTCAACAGCTTCAGGTAATGCGCCATCTTGATAATGATATAACCACATTTTACTTTTAATGTCATCTTCAAGAGTTCTTAGTTGTTCATAATGAGCATGAACTCCTGACTTAAATGTAGCTAATTCACAATCTTGAAATATTATATCAGCACTATAATAAAAGTCTTTTATTTGCTCAGGACAAAATTGTGTGTCAGTTGTTAAGAATACTCTTTTTCCATTCAAATTGAATAAAAGACCAAATGAGGGAACTATCTCAAACCCATTCATAACATGTACAGTTTGTACTGTTTGAAATTGTCTATTATTCCATCTGAAAGAACCATTCTTTGTAACGGTTCCCAAATTAAAAAAAGTAGTTAAATCCCCAGGTTTTCCTTGAAGTGTTTCAAGTCCGCTTGCTAATGCATTCCATAATTTAGTTTTCAAGAACCTATTGATATATAAAGTAGGTAATTTTATTCTTGAAAAATAAGTATTTAGCGCTAACCACTCTAACCCACCTATATGGTCGCCATGTAAGTGGGAAATGTAAACTGAATCAATATCCTTATAATTCAGTCCTACTTGTTTTAATGAATGTCTTATGTCAGTTCCACAGTCGATTAATAAAATTTTACCACCGTCTTCCAAAATCATATTTGATTGACGATTGTCCATTGTGAAAGCACTACCACTCCCTAAAAATGTAAACTTCATTACTCATATCTCTCCTAAAAATTAAAGTTTATTCTCTATTTAAAAGAAATATATATAATTAAAAGAGTTATAATTGATTTGTATATTCTTTTACTTCCCCTGTTGTGTAATTTATTCTTATAAATTTTGGGCATTTCAAATATTCCATTATTTCATTTTGTCGTCTAATATCTTTTTCACATAAATTTCCATTTTTATCAAAATGTCCCAATTCATCAACTTCAATTACTATATTTTTTTCTATATCGTAACCATCAACCCAATAATACAACTTTTCAATTTTAAATTCCCCACCATTCATACCATGTTGAAAATTATAACCATGTTTTTTTCCATACTCGTCAATTAATTTGCATGCATCAGGATTATAATTGGGTTCAAATTTCTGACTATCTTTTAAACCCATTTCAATTCTTCTTATATGAGAAATTCTAATTTTTCTTCTTGTTTCATCGCTATGAGGTCTACTTGGTTTCGATACTCCTTTTTGCGATAATGATATTTTCAATCTAGATTTAATGCTATGTTTAGTAAAAGTAGGTTTATGTCCCATTAATGCTAATGATATTTTATTTTTATGATCTTCAGAGAAAGGACCTAATTTTATTCCTTTTTTTGACTTTGATATCTTATCTTTTGTTTCTTTAGTGTGTTTTTTTCCTGTTTGTATTTTAGATTTTTTTGCTTTTGTTTCTTCACTCTGTTTTTTTCCAGTATTTTTTAAAGTAGACATTGATCTTGTATATGGGCATTTAGTAAAAAATTCCCTACAACACCATCTTGTCATACCTTTTCTGGGAGGATATTTAGCTTCCCTCCCACATCCATAACCACATATGGGAGGGTCAAAATATAATATAGGCATTTATATATGAGGAAGTGTATTTATAATGGCAAAGAGTTCAGCTTTACATGGGGCATGAACCATAAAGTCACCATAAAGGGAACTGATAAAGCATTTATCAATATACCATAATACAGCAATTCCCTCAGTAACACCTGTCTTAATATCACCATAATGTGTATTCAATCTATCACTCATATAACCACAAAAATTTCTTGCTCCTTGAATTGTATTTCCAGTGAAACCTTCTTTTTCGGCGTCAGCAGCAATACTAAGGACAGTATCATCAAGATCATTTAAATTTGCATCACAAATCAATGATATAAAAAGTGGCCAACCTTTATGTTGATATTTTCTTACAATGAGAGGACTCCAATTTTTGTCAAGGAGTCTTGTTGAAGTTGTGCTGTCGTCGCTAGCAAAACCTGCATTTGCGTCCTGTCCCATATTTCCTGCAATAGTGTCTTGTTTTCGTCTGATAATAGTCTCTTCTGGCATAACTGCTTTGTCTGTGCAGCTACAATCTCTGTCTTGAATAGCTCGTCGAATGTCCATTAAAGCTTCATTGATAGGGGTTATTCGATTTTCAATCATTTCATGTATTTTTTGATCTTCCGGACTCATTGATGCCATTACATCTCCTATTCATTTTTCATTAATATAAAGTTTTCATTTATATTTTGTTCTAAATGTAAATTTTACCATCTTTAATTAATCATCACAGGCAGGAGGAATTGGACCTTTTGGTTTTGGTACATTTGGTCCGGCAGTTAAATCAACTTCTTCTGGTATAATACCTTTAATAAATAATTGATTTAAATATTTTTCTGCATTTTTCTTTATATCTGTATTTGATTTTATATCTTTGCAAAGCACAATATCCAAAGCAGTCTCATGCAAATTATCAGGAATATCATCTCTTCGTGGTGTTTTTACAGGAGGCATTGGAATATCTGTTTTAACTTCTGGAAGTATTGATTTCATATTTCGCCTTTCTATAGTAAGCAAATCGGTTGTTATTTGTTCATGAGTTAAAATTATATTTTTCCCATCGCTTTTGGCATATATGGATTCCTTGAGAAGATAAGCTTTGCCATTTATATCAATTGTAGTTCCTCTTGGGATTTTAACATCGTGTGATTTAGTCATTTATTATCTTCCTTTTCTTCCAATGGTAAAACATTAAAATCATTTAAAATAAAATCAAAACACTTTCTTATAGAAGGAAAGAATCTACTTGTATGATGACTTAACCAAATATCTTCAACATATTTATCACTTGTGATTACATAAATTGGTATAGTCTTTTCTAAATTATAAGCATATTGAATTTCCATTACTGTGCCGAATGTAACTCTTTGAATAAAGACAACCATAATGTCAGAATCATTTATAGCTTTTTTATCTATATTTACCAAATCAGGATTGTCTTGATCAACCATCTCAATTGGGTCATATAAATTCAAAAACTTTCCATATGCTAATTTAACGCCTTGTCTATATTCAGTCTCTTGAGCAGCACCTGACAAATAAACTTTAAGATTCTTTTTTACCTTTCCCGATTTCTCAGGTAAATAAAAATCCTTTAAAAGATTACGAACTGTGGTGATATTTTTACAACCTTTTATTTTTGCCATTAACGCTTCATATGCATCTATTGTTTCTTTTAGATTATTATTAGAATCGTCAAGACCCCTATAACCTAATTTAATTTCTTCAATTCCAGCTATGACTTTATTATGATCTCCCCATGTCCATACATGACCATAGCGAGCTGCTTGTTTAGATCTATTAATCAAGATTTCACCTCATTCTTATCAATTTTTTTAAATCTTGGAATTTTAACTTGTGGATTTCTATAATTAGGATCATCAACATATTCTTTAAACATTTCAAGAGGTCGTGTCCAATGTTTATTATGTTTATCCTTATATGTCACTAATGCTTCATTTTCACCTTCTGAGTCAAATGATACACATACAATCTCATATACAGACCCTTTGAAATGTTCATACTTTTCTCCTTGGGATGGAGTATCTGATGGGAGTTTTGGTTGATTTACCAATGGTCTTGGAGGATGATTTCTCTTTTTGATATGGGTTACTAATTTGCTAAAATTTGGTTTTTGTTTATTTGAAGCTTCTTTAGCTCTTTTTTCTTCCCAATATTTAACAATATCCCAAAACATTTTTTGCTGTCTATCAAGATCTTCAACTCCAACAATTTTAAGATCTCGATCATGTAAGTCCTTAACTCTATCATCAGTTCCTGTTTTAGTTATTTGATAATGCATTAGACATAAACAACCCCAAGCTACTTGAGCAAGATGAAAACACCCACTATCTTTATCAAGGTCTTCCCCTCTTTTTGATTTTGATAAATGTCTAAACATAGGACCGTACATCCTATTATAACTCATTCCAGCTCGCCAATTTTCATCTTTATATTTTGAAGCTCCATGAGTAAATACTTCAGCAACCTTTTCAAGAGTATCATATGGAATCAAGTCCCATCTTACTTTTCCTGCATCATATCTTTTCGCTCCCTCACTTTGTGTCTCTTGTTGATGAGCATCACTACTTTCAAATTCTTTCGACATTATTAATCCTCCTTAAAATATTTCGGTATTTTCCTAACTTCACTTGGTTTCGTTAACATTTGACTTGCAATACCTACATATTCACAACCCATTCGTCTTAGTTGTTCAATCTCAGGTATATTTGTCCAGCTACATCCTGCGATTGGAGTGTCTATTTTAGGAACCCATTTTTCAATATAATCCCAATTATATTGTTGAGCGTATTGACCTGAGATTCCTCCATAACGTGTTGGGTGAGAATTTATATGGATTCTTTTTATTCTTGAGAGATCATATTTAGTTGGATCTTGTGTATGATTCAGCTTTAAATATAGATCATGTTCTGTTTTAGGAATCCTAAAATTCATTTCGTTCTTAACATTTGGACAAGAGTAATTCAACTCAATACCCATAATAGGTAAGTATTTCAACCAGTCACACATAATTTGTATTTGATAATCGCTTCCGTGAATTGAAACAATTATATTTTTCAATTTAGGTATTCTATGGTTATATTCATTTTTCATAATCCAACTTCTCAATCCTGGATTATGAAGACTTACTTTATTCCAAGTTGACTTACCATAAAAAGGTAACCATGCAATTGCCCATGGTTTTCCAACTTTCTTTTCAAATGTCAATGTTTTTGTGACAATTGGGAATTCTGGAAATGGTGTGACATATTTATGCCATTTATAACCATCTCCATATCCCATTGCTCCACTTTGATAAAAAAATTTCATTTTATTTAAATTCCCTTATTCTTATTTTTTCATGTTTCATTAACCATTCGACTGTTTTATCATATGGAATTGCTTTGATAAGAATAACTTCAACAACTCCTGCATTTATTAAAGAACCGAAACATTGAGAACATGGAGTTATTGTTGTGTTCATATAAAGAACGGTGCCTTTTGTTGATACTCCATTTCTTGCAGCAGCTAATAAACAATTTTTCTCTGCATGAATTGCTGGACAATATTCAAGTCCTTCTCCAGATGGAAAATTCAAAATTCTCCTTGGGCATTCATTTGATTGCATTGACTCTAAAGGATCCAATCCTTTTTCAATTATCTCTTTTTCCAAGTTATGATCATTTATACATCTTATATTACATTGATCAATTCCTCTTGGAGGACCATTATAACCAGTTGAAACAACTATTTTATCTCTGGTCAATACAGCTCCAATTTGTCTTGAAAAGCAAGTTGAATTTTTCGCCACTACTTCACACATTTCTAAAAAATAATTATCCCACTTATTCATTTTCATGTCCTTATATTATGAGCATCTGTAAAATTATAATCACTATTTGTAAATAAATTTCCACTTATAGATAAAGCATATTCCATTCTTTCTTTACAATTTTTACATTTTAAATTACTACCTTTATGAATTTTTGCTTTATGTATGTCACAATCGTAACATGGACTTCTTTTTATAGTCTCCAATATCTTTCTCCCATCTTTTGTCTCATAACATTGATGTCAAAAATTGACCTAACGTCAATTAAACACCCTGTGCTATTAAGCTTAGAGATGAAGAATTCATAACCCAATTGCTTGAACTCATTATGATCTACAGCAATTATAATTGCATCAAATGATTTATCTTTGATTTCATCTGTGTTCATATAATTTGCTCTAAAATTACTTGATTCAAATTCGTCTTTATTCACATAAGGATCAACTACAGCAATATCAAAACCATAATCACCAAATTCATTAATTAAATCAAATGATTTTGAATTTCTTGTATCTGAACAATCAGGTTTAAATGTAAGACCAAAAATACCAATTTTTATTAAACTCATATTACATTGATTTTTTATCAATGCTTTCAATGTATTATTAACAATATGTTTTGGCATCCCATCATTAATTCTTCGTCCTGCTAAAATCATCTCAGGGTGATAACCAACCTGCTCAGCTTTAAATGTCAAATAATACGGATCCACTCCAATACAATGACCACCTACCAATCCCGGAGTGAAATCCAAGAAATTCCATTTACTCTTAGCTGCATCTAATACCTCCTTTGTATCAATGTTTAATTTATCAAAGATTATTGAAAATTCATTCATTAGAGCAATGTTTACATCTCTTTGAATATTCTCAATTACCTTTGCTGCCTCAGCTACTTTAATACTTGACGCTTCATATACGCCAACTTTAATAATGGAAGAATATAAGTTTTTAATATTTTTTAAAGTCTCTGGGGTATCTCCAGAAACTATTTTAACAATTTTTGTTAATGTATGTTCTTTATCTCCAGGATTTATTCTCTCCGGAGAATATCCTACGTTAAAGTCCTCTTTCCATTCTAACATAGAACTTTCTTCTAAGATAGGAATACAAACTTTTTCAGTTGCTTCAGGATATACTGTCGACTCATATATAACTGTGCAACCTTCTTTCATAAAATGTCCAACAGTTATTGAGGCATCTATCAAATATCTGAAGTCTGGAAAACTAACATCCTCAACTGGAGTTGGGACTGCTATAATTATATAATCTGCATTTGATATCTCTGATTCATCAGATGTGAATTTTACATATGTTGATGCTAACATATTAATTTCTGATAATTCTCCTGTCGGATCTATATTATTTCTATAACTTTTAATTTTTTCCTCATCAACATCATAAGCAATGGTGTCATAATGTTTACCAAATTCAATTGCTAAAGGAAGTCCTACATATCCCAATCCTACAACACAAATTATTTTATCTTTCAATGTTTAATTCCTTATTTTAACATTCAAATTCTTCTGTCATTATATCTATATAAGAATCAAGTTTTGCTCCAACTTCTAAAAGCATCCCATGAATTTCTTCAGATTTCTCTTTAATAACTTCAGGTTTAACTGAATGACAACCTACATGACCATATTCTTCAATACTATCACAGTAGTCATATAAATCATTTATTTTTGATTTTAGATTCTCAAGATTAATAATATCTTTAAAAGTGTTTGACATAATTTCCTATTTCACTCCAATCATCAAGTCTTGTTACATGAGCATGATGTGTATTGATAAGTTCATAGTCAACATTCCAAGGTTTGTTCATAAGGATTATACCTTTTTTCCATTCCTTTTTATATTTCAATAAAGAATTGACATGCTTGATTTGATCTTCAACAAAAAAGTCTAATTCTAAATCATTAGCAGGAAGTCCTTTTTCAATATGATGACCTGTCATATAAAGAAAGTCACATGGAAATCCCCAATTGAATAACCATGATTTTGTATAATTATATCCACTTAAAGATATTGGTCTTGAAGTTATATAATAAATCTCATATCCCATATTACTTAATTTTTGTATAACTTCTTGTGCTCCTTCATATGGTTTTGATCTAAATTGAAATTTTGGATCATTAACCACACGAACTAACTCTTTCCCAATTACTTTATTATATTCATCATCAGGAGTATACTTTGTATTGATAAGATCATACCCATATGCTTTTGAAAAGTCATAGTCTATATTCCATGTCTTTTTGATATAACCTTTCATTTGTGCAAGTAAATTTGATATAACTTCGTCAATGTCAAATCCCAATCTTAATCTATACATTATAAGTCACCATATCCACTATATACTTCATTTTCACTAACTCCAAGTCTACTAAGTAAACCCAAAACTAACTCTTTTGAAAATCCCATTAATGGAGCTTGGAAACTTATTGGAGAAGGTCCATTTATTTGAAGTAAATCATTCACTGAATCAATCCAATCTGGCATACAATCTGGGAAATTATTTAAGAGATCAGAATAGTCTGCTCCATACCAAATTTGATTAATTTCTTTACTTTCAGCGATTGATGCAGCAATTCCCACAAACATTAAATTCCTTGATGGAACATGCATCTCATGAACTAAACCAGAATCATTCTTGACTCCAGTTCCGGTGAGTCCACTATTTACCTGTAAGTTAGATAATTCAACTGTTTGATGTTTTATATCAAGTTTGGTCAATTGTCTTTCAGCAAACTCCAATTCTTCTTTATGGTGCTGACCATAATCAATTAATACGCAATGAGGGTATTTTCCCAAACTTAATGCTAACTCTAATAATAATCTTGAGTCAGCTCCACCGCTATAAAGAATTATCAAATCTGGCCATTGAGGTCTTGAAATTTCATGAACCCAAGGTTTTTTTGGTTCTTCCTTATCTGATTTGTCTTCGTTATCCATAATTTCTCCTTTTCGCAATTCACAGTTTATGTATTATTTCCTTTATTATTTTGTTCTAAATGTTTTTGTAATTTACTAAAATATAATTTTGGATAAAACTTTATGTTATATATATTAATTACTAGGTAGGAAGAATTGTTTTTAACAAATTTAAGGATAACTTAAAATGGAGGTCATGATCATGGCAAAGAAAGACGAAAAGAAAGATACTAAGACAGATGAAGAAAAAGAAGAACGTAAAGAAAAATGGAAATTCTTCTTTAAGGAATCAGCAAAGTATGTTGGCGGTTTCATCGTTGGAGTCGGCACTACATTCATTACCCTGAATATTCTTAAGGGTGGCGGAGATGCTTCAAGCGATGCCGGCAGCGAATCATTATAAAATATTCCCGAGTTATGGGAATCTTTTGGGAAGGGTTAAAACCTTCCTTTTTGGTAAGGAGTAATTATGCAGATAAATATTCAGTATGCAAAAGAAGAAAAAGATAAAACAAAAGAGTCAGACTTTGCAGAGATTTCACCTGAGAATGCAAGTGATGATTATATGATGTGCATCGCAAAGAATCCGATTAAAGCATGGGAAAGAATTAATGCATATTACAAAGATACAATGAAAATATCCCTGCGAGATCCAGATTTAACAAGCGATGATGATGAAAAAGTATCACCCTCAGTAGCATTTCCAGATGATGCACTAACTGATGCACTTGAAGCATATTTCTTCAATACCTCAGCTGTATTGGGTATCAATGGTAATGTGAATAAAATCAAGGCATTAAGATCTTTATATCATTTCAATAAGAAAACTGAAGTGGATGATCTTCCAGAGGGTATCAGTGAAGAAGATATATTGAAAGCAAAGGAATGGTTTGATAAAAGGAATGATGAAAAACCTGAACCAAGTGAAGCAGATAAGAAAAGAATCAAAACAAAAAGAAAAAGAATTATCATTCAAATTGTTAAAGATTTCATCTTAAATGTTAAATAAATCCATCCTTAGTTGGGTGGTTAAAGGGGATTCACTCCTCTTTATTGATTCCATACTTTTATATTTTTTTCACATATTTTTTTGTAGGATAATCTATCCATATTTTTCCCTAACTCTTTATAAAGAGTATTATAAATATATATAGCATGTTTTACTCGTTCTTCGAAGTTATTATCATTAAATTCAACAACCCCATATTTTTTATAATAAGGTAAGAGTCTTGTCGTGTCCCTTATTAATAAAGGAGTCCCTGAACAAAGTATCTCAGTTGAAACTCTTGGACATCCATCTTGTAATGTTGAAGCAACGACTCCAAGATAACATTGATTTAATATCCTATTTGCAGTTGGTCTATCAACCCAACCTTTAAAAATTATATTACTTACTCCATATTGTTTTGCTATTCTTCTTCCTTCATTTGGATTATTTCCAAGATGAACTATTTTAAGAGTTTGTAAATATTTTGATTTAGATATTTCTTTTATTACAAACTTTTGACCCTTCATTTTAACCTGAGAGAAGTTTGAGATGAAACATATATCATATACAGGGGTTTTGTTTAAACGACGAAATATGAACGGATTGCACGTCTTAAAGAAAGGTATTCTCCCATTGATTAACTCTCTTTCATCTTCAACTAATATCTTATTATACTTTCCCCCATATTGAGGAGTTGTTCTTTTTCCTGCTCCAAGATATAATGTCTTTCCTAATGATTTTCCTTTAGCTTTCATTAAATCACAATACTCTTTAAAACCTCCTCTAAAAAAACTTACATCTGGTTTCCCATAATTAAACTTTGGATAATCAACACATTGTTTAAAATCATCAACCCATCTTTGAACAAACCTTTTCCCATTAATATCTAATGTATAATGAGATTGTTTTTTAGGAGGATGAAGTCTCCATATTGTAACTTCATCAAATTCACCCATCTTTAACATTTCAACTCCCATCATTAAATAAAAGTCATGACAGTTTTGTTCAAATGTATCAAAGTCCTTATATGAATGATAATATTCAAGTGCTCTAATGTCAGATCTAAATATCCAAAGTCGTTTCATAAGTTTCCTTTTTTTATTTTGTTCCTTTATTATGGTTTTAACTTCCATATATATTAATTAATAGAAGATAAATTATTAACTCAAAATGAGGGGTATATATGTTAGAAATTAAAGTAGATGATGGAACCATCATAGTTCCAGAAGCATCAATTCATCACATTTTAATTCCAGATTCTGGTAAATTAGAAAAAAAAGAAAAATTTGAATGCGCTGTAGTTTTGCATGGTCATGATTGTATGTATTCATATAAAATTAAGGATTATAAAAAAGTTGAAGAATGGAAAAAGGATATTTTAACTCAGCTAAATATGAAGAAAAAGAAAAAAAATAAATTTTAAACTTTTATTGATTAATTGAGGTCAAAAGAAAATTATGAAAATAAAATTTGGATGTCACACAAAACTTTTCACAAATAACTTTTCAGAAGAATTTAGCACAGCAAAACTTGCAAGCGATGAAGAAATCATAGAATTTCTTCTTAGAGATTGTGGAGTTTCATATAAGGAAACTGAAAGGTCAGGTGAATTAATACCTGGAGATCATAATATTTGGTATTTAGCAACTGGCGAAAAATGGGGTTGGGTTCAAGTTGGAGAAAGAGAATGGAACTGGGGTATTGGAGAATCTTCATGGGAAATTGTAAATCAAGTATTATGGGAGATTAAAGCAACCTTTCCAGCAAATCGAAATTCAACAACTGAATTGTATAATGTGATTCAGGAGGGTGAAAAGAATTTCGATTGTTATACTAAAATAGCTCCATATCTTATATCAAAAATAGATGGAACATTTTGGAAACGCCCTGAAGCACAACTTTGTGTTGAATAGAATGTGTTTTGGATAGAACGCATAACTATATATATTAATAATTGAATAAGAATTTAATATGTGTTAAATCTTATAGCTTTCACTAAGGAAGCAACCTTGATCCGGGTAACTAGGACGGAGGCGGGAGGGAAATAGTCATAAGGAGAATACCTAATGAAAAAAGCACTAATTAATTTAATTGTATTGGCAATGGCAGTAGCATTTAATTCAAACGTTTCAGCTCAGGTAATCGGCGGTGAGTTTATCACTCATAACGGTCCTGTAACTGTAACTGTAATGGAAAAGAATGCCGGTCATAACAGTACCTGGGGTTATGTAAATCCCGAAACTGGTGAAGAAATCGAACTGGGAAATACTTCTCAGGAAGGCGAATCTTATGAACTTCCAAACTTTGGTTGGGGAGCTCTATTAAGATTTTGGATTCACAATAAGACTATTGACAGAAAGTTTTACACAGGCGCAGCATCTGTAAACTCTGATAACACAGAACATTGCCGTGTATTTGACTTAGATGTTAATTACTTTGAATTTCAATTTGAAGATCTTCCAGCTGATCATCGTGGATATGATGGGGACATGAATGACCTTATCTTTACACTTGATGGACCTGCTGAAATCGTTACTGATGAAGACCCAGTGATCACAGTTGATCCAATGCTTACAGATGTGCCGAGAGTATATTTCGGACGTTACTCAGATAAGTATTATGGTTCAGCATGTGTTCTTGACTTGGTTATCAGAATTAATGATTCTGAAGCTTTGAATGAAATCGCAGCTGAAAATACTGAAGGTGGCGAATTTAGAATTGACACAATAATTACTTTCCCAAATGGAAAGAAAATTAGAGTGAATACAATTCAAGATTTGAATGACGCCACTCGAGCAGTTCATAAATTTATGTTAAAGAAATAACCCCGACAGGGAGAGAGAGTACTCATACTTAGGTATGGGTACTCTCTCTATCAAAAATGGAAAATCTTTTTTGCGTTTAATTAAAATTAAAAGGAGATAAAATGGAAAGACACAGTTTTGAAAAATTGTATGCATTAGCTTCAACTGGTAAAGTAAAGACATGGCAAATTGAAGTACATGAAACAATGGAAGGTATTGGAATCATTACAACAAGTCACGGTTATCTTGATGGAAAGATTCAAAGTAACCCAAAACTTATTAAAAAGGGAAAGAATATAGGAAAGTCTAATGAGACAACTCCTTATCAGCAGGCATTCAATGAAGCAGAGTCTAAATGGAAATCTAAAAAGGATCAAAATTATATTGAAACAATTCCTGATCCAAACGATGCTCCTAAAATCATTCTTCCAATGTTAGCAATTGATTTCAATAAGAGATCTCATAATATAACATATCCTGCCTTAGCTCAAGCTAAATTGGATGGAGTGAGATGTCTTGCAATTCGCAAAGAAAATGAGATTATATTTCAATCTCGAAATGGAAAAATATATGATACATTGGATCATTTAGTTTCAATCTTATTAGATCAGATGAAAGATGGTGATATATTTGATGGAGAAATATATTGCCATGGATGGTCATTTCAAAAGATCATAAGCGCTGTTAAAAAGAAAAATGAGGATACCCCTCTCTTACAATTCTGGGTGTATGACAAAGCAGTTACTGGAGTTAAATTTATTGAAAGACTCCATATGCTTGAAAATACTATATATATAAATTCTTATATAAAGATACTTAGGACAGAAGAAGTTGCAAATAAAAATGCTGTTTTAGAAATGCATGACCCTCTTGTTAGAGAAGGATTTGAGGGAGTTATAATAAGAAACGTTGACGGAGAATATGTTTTTGACTATAGATCTAAAGACTTACAAAAATACAAAAAATTCAAAGACGAAGAATTTGTAATTGTTGGTTATGATGAAGGCACTGGACTTGAAGCAGGTTGTATTATCTTTATATGTAGACAGGAAGATGGTTTGGAGTTTAGAGTTCGACCAAAAGGTTCTCGAGAATTAAGAAGAGAATGGTTTAAAGACGCTCAAAATATTATTGGGAAAGAATTGACTGTAAGACACCAGGAACCAAGGACTGATGATAATATTCCAAGATTCCCAGTTGGAATTGCTATAAGGGATTATGAATAATGAAATGGATAAAAGACTTAAAACATTTCGAAGAAGTTGTAGCTGATGCAAAAAGAAGAAAAATACAATTGAAGTATGAGTATGATGACCATGCAGTTATTTTCATTTTTAGTGAAAGTGAAGACGATGAAACTACAGTTGAATTTGACTATAGTTGGTATATTACAGATGCTATGAAAGCTATATTATCTGAAAAATATAATTTGACAGAGGTGTTATAATGCCATATACATTAGATATTTTTGATAAAAGTGCTCCAGATAAATCTTACTTTTTTAATAATCGAGATGAACTGATGAAACATTTGCAGGATTATCTAATTAGATATGAAGATGATGCTAAAAGATTAGGATATAAGACAATATGGATTTTAGAGTTACAAGGATTAATAAATTTCATGTGGGATTTATTCAATGAACCTGATAGCAATTGTTTTCATTTCATTCATCATTACGATGGAAAAGAAGGGACTCTACTAACAAAGAAAGACGATTATATGATTGTTTATCAATATAAACAATGGGTGGAAAAAGTTGAGATTTTAGATGCTAATAAATTAAAAGATCTATTAATAAAAATGATAATAGATAGTCAAAATCCTGAAATAATTGCTGGTGATATACCTGTTCATTATTTACCTTTAGATAAGTTAATTCAAAAGGTATATGAAATGGGTGAGATACCAGGAAATGATTTTGGGAGAACCATTTTTAAAATAGATTTAAACGATAACTGTTCAATTATAGAAAGGGAAAAAACATGATTGTAGGAAAACTTATTCTGTGGGGAATGACATTATTGTTTACTTTACTCGGACTTACTTCCGGTTATTATGGAAATCGTTTTGGGTTAGGTCTTTTTGGAGGAATCTCTGTTATAGTGTCATTATTATGGGCGTTACTTGTATATGCCTCAATTTCAATGATAGATAAAATTAATAAAATTAAATCTATTGAAATATCATTTTGGTCTTTAATGCTTGATAATATGTTTCCCATTTTGATTGATTATCGAATGTATAAAGATTATCTTTTAATAGGTATATTTATATGGAAAGCTCATTATATAATTCTCGGTATATATACAATATACACAATACTCAAACTTGCAATGCTTACATATGAGTCTATTTTATCAGAGTTTACTCCAATGACGGTGATTGAATATTTAAAAGATAAATGGGATAACCGAAATGAAAAAGAAGCAACTGTATAAGAAATACATTCATGAGATGGCATGTATATCAATTGCTGTTGGAAGTGTTTCTTATCTATCAAGGCATTTTCCTGTATTTAAAGAACATCATGCAAAGATGCAAAAATACATTAATGAATTTGTCCCTAATTGGAATCATATTGGACGATGGGGAAAAGCTACAAAAGAGATTGATAAGAAATATTCAAATTGGATTGATAATCATATTCCAAAAAATGAAAAATTAAATGCAATTGAATTTATAACAACTGTAATTGCATTGTTGACTGATCTTCTTACCACTGTCGAATATAGACACAAAGCATATATTGAGCGTTTATTGCAGATGGTTGAAGAATGTTTAGTTCATTTTGATGATGAAGATATTGAAAATTCCGTATTAGGTTTTGAAATGGCAAACGGATTCTAATTATAAACCCTGACTTAGCAGTAAAGGTCAGGGTTTATTTTTTGCACAATTTGCTATATATATTAATTTATAAGGTAGGAGGAGTTGTATTAATTTTTTTAATATAGGAGGTTTGTATGACAATTAAAGATCTAATGGATAAATATTTAACACTTTATGCAGAATATGAAGTGTTAATTGAATTATGTGAACCCATATTTTCGCTTAAATATAAAATAGAGCGGATGGAAAAAACCCCAATACAAGCAGAAGTCTTAATAAAAGGTGTTGCTAAAGATGTAGTTTCACTTGGGAAAAGTCTTGAAGATAGAATAGATGAAATTGAAGTTGAACAGAGTAATCTTGCAATAAAACTTATGCAGCTATTATATGGATATAAGATTGGTGATAAGGTCCCATTCGATCATCAAGGAACTGGAGAGTCAGGACATATAATAGCTGAAGAAGCTTCTATTCATAGAATTGAAGGTAATGATCTTAGATTTATTATTTCAGGAAAGAGGTTTAGAAAAGATGGAAAACTAGGAAAACGAACAACTTCAGCCTACTTTAAATTATCAGACTGATCAATTGCGTTCTCCAGTATTTGCTTTCACACCGACTGCCCGATCATCCCAGATTTTCATTATATCTGGAGTCTTGACATTTGTCACTTCAAGGTCGGGTAGTCCATTATCTTTTACCCATTTCTTTACAGGGTCGATCCCTTTTTTTCCTGAGTCAGCTCTTGCTGTAAAAATTACAACATTTTTTCCTTGCTTAATCCATCGCTTAACTCTACTCATCATTTTAGGAACGGGTTCTCCAATATGATCATGACCTTTCCATCCATTATACTTCGCAAGAGTCCCATCCAAGTCAACTCCAATTTTTCCATCTTCATTTTCGTTAATAAAGATATTTAAATAATTTTCAATTATAGTCATATTTTCCTCATTTTATTTTTTGTTCTTAGATTCATTATAGATGCACTTACTATATATATTAATTACTGAGGATATTAAAATGCCCTCAGCAAATTGGAGATAAACGCACTTCGCGTTTAGATTTTATATTAAATTAATAACTTATAATTAAGGAGAATCATCATGACAAAAACAACTATAAATATTGATACAATTAAAAATGCAATTAATCTTTTCAATGAAACAAAGGCAATGGAACTCAAGATCAATGAGACTCTTGAAAGAAAGAATTTTAGACATTACAAAATTGAAACAATGTCAAAAGAAGCTTTCGTTAACCTAGTAAAAAGAGCAAAGAACAGCAGAGTATATCTGTCAATTATGGCATCTAAACTTAAACAATATGTTCAGGATGTTCAAAATGCAGCATACAACTTAACTCTGTTAGTACCTACATTTGAAGTATAACCCTAACTTATAAATAAGTATAATTAAAATTAAAAAAGGAAATTAATATGACAAAGAATGAAGCTATAAATAAATTGGAAGAAGCAGTAAGCAAGATTAATGTTGATGCAATCATGAAAAGTGCTATGCCAGAGTTAGCATTTGGATTTGAAATTAATAAAAATCTTGATGGAGATTTTGATGAGCTTGAAGCTCATGTCCCTAATGAAGAATTCGCTGAGATCATAGTAAAGATTCACCCTAACCACTTTAAAGTAGAAGGGGTTAATATATGTTTAATTAGGAGGTAATCGTGGAAGTTAAAGTTGACTATTATGAGAAACATGATAATCACGTCCCGCTTGATTATAAGTATAGACGTGATTATAAAAAGAAGTCTCAATATATAGAGACACATGTTAAAACTAAAAGTATTGATAAACAAAAGTATGCATGGAAAATAATAGTTCCAATTATAAATGCAATTGGAATATTAAGCATGTATTATACATTTATGTAAGGGGGTAATATTATGAAAGAAGTTATATTAAATGATACACATCCAGGTAATCATAATGATAAAATAAAAGTTATAATTTGCAAATATGTACAAAAAGATAGTGATTTCACTGACGAAGGATTAACTGGAGTAAGAAAAACAAATGAGTATTGCAAAGGTATGTTTGATGAGGACACTGACCCAATTCAAGATATCATTTATGAAGATGGAGAATATCATTTCACTATGTCTAACATAACCACTATTTCAAGAGAACAAGTTGATCAGCTTTTGAAAGATGGTGAGCTTCATATTCAAAGAAAATTTGAAGATATTGGAGATGAGAATGATGGTAAAGTATACTTTGATCTTAAAATTACAGTATTATAAGGGGATACCATGAACGAAATTGATAAATTATTAAAGGATCTTGATGATAAAAAGATAACGGTGAAGGAATTCCATAATCAATCAAAAATTATATTTGCTATCAGACGAAAGAAGAGAAGAAGAGAAATGATGGACTTGATAAATATAATTAACAATGCAAAAGCAGTTGTCAGTTAGTATTAAACTTGGGGGAATGATCTTCCCCCGAGTTTTTTATTTTAAATTATCATCAATTTGTTTTTTCAATATTGTTTCTGTTCTCAATAGATTTTGATATTCAGTCATCAATAATGTATTATTTTTATCTTCACTTAATTTCATTCTTAAGTCAGATAATTGATTTACTATCCATTGATGTTTGAGTTGAAGTATTTGAATTTTAGTTAGCTTTTCTGATCTTTCTATTTTTGCAGATTGAGCAGCTTCGAATTGTGCAAATGTACTAACTGCTGCTTTTTCAAGTTTCTCTAAATCATCACCTTTTGCATATCTATCATCAAATGCAAATATAGCAGCTACCATTCCAAGAATTGTAGTAATTGCTGCAGCGGATGCTAAAACTTTCTTAGTTAAGTATTTTCTCTCTGTTGTTTTCTCTAAGTCCATAATTCCTCCTATTTATAAAATTCCTTAATTTTCAATACTACATACCTTATCATTTCATCTGTTAAATCTGGATAAATAGGTAAAGCTAAAGTATTTTCAGCTGCATATTCAGAGTTAGGAAAATCTCCTTTTTTATATCTTAAATCTCTAAAACATGGTTGAAGGTGAAGAGGTACTGGATAATAAATTTCAGTTTGAATGGCATTATCAAATAAAAATTCTTTTAATTCATCTCTTTTATTTGGAGCATATATTACATATTGATTATAGATGTGGCGACTTTGAGCTTCAACAGGAAGTGTAATATGTTTAGTTAAATCATTTTCCTCAAACCATTCATTGTATTTAGTTGCATTTATTTGACGTGTTAAAGTCCACTTATCCAAATACTTTAATTTAACTGATAATATAGCTGCTTGAATTGCATCAAGTCTAAAGTTTCCTCCAATGATACCATGATGATATTTTGGAGCTGCTCCATGAGTCCTTAATAATTTCATCCTCTTATATAACTTTTCATCATTTGTAGTAACCATTCCACCATCGCCAAATGCTCCTAAATTTTTTGATGGAAAGAATGAGAAACAACCAATGTGACCCATAGATCCTGCTCTATAATTATTATGGACAGCTCCAATTGCTTGAGCAGCATCTTCAATAATTGAAATTCCATGATTGTTTGCAAATTCAGCTATCTTAGACATATTGGCACATTGACCAAATAAATGAACAGGAATTATTGCTTTGACTCGAGAAAATCCATATGACATTTCAGTTAACTTTAAAATGATTTCGTCTAAATGATCAATAGATATATTAAATGTGTCTTTATCAATGTCCATAAAAACAGGAGTCGCTCCGACTCTCGCAATTGCTCCAGCAGTTGCAAAGAATGAATAAGGAGTTGTTATAACAATATCGCCTTGTTTGATATTGAGTGCCATAAGAGCTATAATTAGAGCGTCGGTACCTGATGAAACTCCAAGAGCATATCTTGAAACACAATAACTTTTCATTGAATGTTCAAATTTCTCTACAGATTCTCCAAGAATAAATTGTTGATTTTCACATACTTCATTTATAGCTTCTTGAATCTCTCCTTTGATTTGACTATACTGTTTTTTCAGATCTAATAAAGGGACTTTCATTTTATTTTTCCTTTAATAAAATTTCGCATATTCTTTCAGCTGCTTTTCCATCTCTAAGTCCATCATCCAATTTACCTAATTTATAATCAGGATTCAATCTTTCTTCTGTATATCTTATAATTTTATCAAAATTGCTACCTGCTAATATATTATGTCCGCTATCTATTGTATCAACCTGTTCTGTATTTTCTCTTAATGTGACACAAGGAACTTGTAGAGCAGCTGCTTCAATTTGAAGTCCACCTGAATCAGTTAAAACAACTTTTGCATATTTAACTAAAGTTATAAAGTCCATATATCCTAAAGGTTCTAAAACAATAATATCTCTTAAATAATGTTGAAATTTAAATTGTATTATTTTATCTTGAGTCCTTGGATGAATTGGAAAAATTACTCTATTATTCATTGATAAATAAGAAAGTGCTTTAAGTATAAATTCAAGATTTTCTTTATTATCAACATTAGAAGGTCTATGCATAGTTACTGCGATATAAGGTTTCTTTCCATATGGATTTTTTGTAATCTTTTTAACATTATATAAAAGATTGTCAATCATTGTATCACCAACTACAAAAATTCTTTTTTCACTATAATTTTCTTCTAATAAATTTCCTCTTGCTTCATTGATTGTGCAAAATAAATAATCTGAAACAGAGTCTGCTACAATTCTATTTATTTCTTCAGGCATTGACATATCATAACTTCTCAATCCTGCTTCAACATGAGCAACCTTTATATGAAGCTTTGAAGCAACTAATGCACAAGCTAAAGTTGAATTGACATCTCCTATAACAACTACAAGATCAGGTCTTTCTTTAGTACATACCTTTTCAAATTCAAGCATTACATGAGCTGTTTGATGAGCATGAGATCCTGACCCAACTCCTAAATTATGATGAGGTTCTGGAATCTCTAATTCCTGGAAAAAGACCTCCGACATTTTATGGTCGTAATGCTGGCCAGTATGAACAATTTTAAAAAGGACGTCAGGTTGTTGAGGATACTTTTTTAGTGCTCTTACAATTGGTGCAAGTTTCATAAAGTTTGGTCTTGCTCCAGCAGTTAATAATATTTTCATTTTTCACCTATAAGGAATCTTATAATGTTAAAATTTAAACAAATTCAAGTTCTTCAATATTCTGTTTTTCCAAAAACAAATTTATGTCTTAAAATGGATGACCGATATAAAAAAATAATAGAAAATAGCACACCGTTTTTAACAAGTGAATATAAAACAATAATTGATTTTTTATTTTGTGAAATATTTACTCAATGGAAAAAGAATTGCATGGATTTCTATTATAATAATGGTCCAAAAATGACTAACGATCCATATATAACTCAAAAAGAAATTAATGCCTTTGATACAATTCTTACTGAATTTGTACTTGGATCATTATTGACAATAGATTTTGAAAATCATACATGGGACGAGTTTAAAGTTACTATTAATGATTTAATTTTTGCATAAAAATCTTTTATCTCTCATTTTAGTAACTAATTCAATAGCTGGCATAACATCTTTAATTGTAAATCCTCTTCCTGCTAATATCTCCTTATATGATTCTATATGAAAATCTGAAAATATATCGTCGAATCTTATTTCTTTTCCACTCACAGTTATTGATCTAAAAAATTTTAAATTAGAATCAGGTAAATTGTTTCTATCTACAGAAAGCATCCATTTTATTTCGGCACATTCTAAATCAAGATTTCCTCGCACTGTTTTTTCAGTTCTCTCTTCTATAGTCATACTCTCAGGTTTTCCAAACATCCATATAAGCATATCAAAAAAGTGTATCCCAATATTAGTTTCAATTCCTCCACTTTGCTTTTCATTTCCTTTCCAAGATCTATGATACCATTCGCCCCGCGGGGTTATATATTTCAATTCAACATTATAATGTTTATAATCAAGAATTGTATCTTTTAACTCTTTAAGTCTTTTATGTAATCTCAATTGTAAAATATTATATATTTTCTTTCCTGTCTCTTTCTCAAGTTCTTCTAATTGAGGAAGATTCCAATTGCATAAAACCAAAGGTTTTTCACATATTACATTTGCTCCTAATCTTAACGCCATTTTACAATGAAATTCATGAAGATAATTAGGAGAGCATATTGATATATAATCAACTTTATTCTTTGATAAGTATCTATCAAATTGTTCTGTCTTAGTAAAAAATTTACAATTCGGAAAATAAGAGTCTAAAATTCCAACTGAATCATGTGGATCAAGAGCTGCAATTAATTCATGTCCTGTTTCTTTAATTGCTTTCATATGTCTTGGCGCAACATAACCTACTCCAATTAATGCAAATTTCATAATTATAATTCCTTTCTTATATACAAATAGTTTGTGATATTTTACCTGTTGAGCATTCATCTTTATGTCCATATTTATAATGACATTTTTTACAACAAGCAATTCCAAAGTCAGGATCTAATGCAAAAAATGGTTCTAATTTTTGTGGTTTAATATGATGAACATCTATAGCTTCATCTTCACAATATTCGCATTTATAATTTGCTCTTTTTAATACTTCAGTTCTCCAAATATTATATTCAGATTGTGTATAATTATATAACCTCTTATTATTTATATTCATTAACTGTTTTATAGTTTTTCCATATAAGGGACATTCGTATTTGCATTCTTCAGAACAATAAAAATATGAAGTATAAGTGCCATCAATAGATTCAATTGAAGAAATTCTAAATTCAATTTGTCTTGTTGTTGGAGTGAACCAACCATTTTGTTCTTTTGAATTTGGGCAATTATGATTTTTGCAATGAACTTGAATTTCTTTTTCATTTGGTTTGTCAGGGTTATATCTCATTTCTTCAATTTTTGAAAATAATGGATATTTTAAATTGATGTTTTTTATTGTTCTTCTTTTTCCTGGTGGTTTTTGCTTTTTTCTTGCTTCTTTAATTTTAGAAATATGTTCTTTAGAAAATACTCTTCCTTTTAATTTATTACTTATTTTTTGTCTCGTTTTTTCAGAAACAATTCTATTTTTCATTTTTTCACAAACTTCATTTGATCTCTTTTTTCCTTTACAAGATTTAGATATTTTTTTTTTAGTTTCTTCAGTGTGTTTATTTCCTATATTACAATCTCTAATTTTTTGTTTAGTTTCTTCACTAACTATTTTACCTATTAATTTTTTACTAATTTGTTTTTTCATATTTGGGCAATATTGCCATTTAGATGAACAACACCATTTGCCATTTTTAAATGGAAATTTTGCAGTTTGTTCACATCCATATTCACAAATTTTCATATCAATTCTCCCTTAGGAACTTTCCCAATATCTTTTGCTGGATGACCCATATACATTCTTCCTGCCATTGTACTTTTTGAAACTAAAGACCCTGCTCCAATTAATGTATTCGAAGCAATATCAACTCCAGGTAAGATAGTTACTCTTGCTCCAATTCTTGCTCCATATCTTATAATAGGAGGTTCTGCAATATCTTTATAATCCCTTTTATATGCAATAATTTTTGTATTTGTAGTCATACAACCCATCCCCACAAAAACATAATTTCCAATATAACATTCTCTACATATATTTGAAAATTGCATAATCTGGGTATGTTCTCCAATGATTGCATCAGCAGCTATAAAACAATGAGCTCTTATTTGAGAATGATTTCCAATTTTAACGCCAGGTCTTATAACTGCATAGTGACCTATATAACAACCTTCTCCAATTTCAGCACCACTTTCAATTATTGCAGTTCGCTCAACTACAGTTTTTTTCATTAAAGTCTCCTTGAATGAAACATAAATATTTTAGCGTCTTTTGCTGGATTAGTTTCGATTATTCTCCACTCACAATTATCAAAATCTATAAGACTTTCATAACGATTTATTATTACATTTTGATTCTTAAAATATCTTACATGAGATTCATAGTCCCTATTAGGAACTGAAAATATTACTGGACTTCCTGATGGAATTCTTCTTATTACATCCATATCTCTCACAATATGCTCAAGAGCTTCAATGCAAACATATATAGCATCATCTGTAAATAAGCTATTAATATCATCGCTTAAAAGATCATTGCATATAAAAGTCTTATCAGGACTTATTCTTTTAGCTTCTCGAATTACATCTTTTGAAAAATCAATTCCATAATATTTATGTTTCCTAACTAACAATGAGAAATAACCAACTCCACACCCAAGATCAACAACTGTCCTATAATCTTTATGAGATGGTAAGAGCTTTTTAGCTTCTTCATATATTTTCATATTATGTTCCAAAGCACCCTTTTTTAAATAACCTTTTCCTGTATAAAACTCAGGACCTTTTTCAGTTCCCATTTATACCCCCAATTCATCTTTGATTATTTTAGTCATTTCTTTTACTCTCTGTTCACAACTATGATGTTTTCTTACAAACTCCATACCTTGATTAGCAATTTTAGCTCTTCGATTTTCATTCTTTGGATTCATATAAAATTTTGCTTTATCAACTAAGTCATTTAAATCTTTATATATTACTAAATGCTTTTCATCTTCTAACCCTACAATACCTAAATCTTCAGGTTCATCAGCTAAAAGAAAACCTCCACAAGCTAATGTCTCAGTATATTTCATTGACAATGATCCAAATATATTATTACTTGTCAATGTAATTTTACAGCGATTAATGTTACTAATTAATTGTTGATGAATAACTCTTTTCTTTGTTACTTTAAATCCATTTTTTTCAAGGATTTTTCTTGCAGCTTTTCTATGAGGATATATGTCAATTCTATCTGTATAAGCTGCCAATATTCTATTTTCTTTTTTAGAATTAAAATTTTTATAAATATTTGTATCAACTGAAAAGGGCAAGAGTTTAACCTTATCACATACCTTATTTTTAATATGTAATTTCAATGCTCTTTGAGTTATAGCAAATACTAAATCATATTTATTTTCTGCAAAGAAAATATTCTGTTTTGAAATTCCAGGTTCTCTAACATAATCAACATTGATATGAACTTTTAAAATATCTTTTATTTCTCCAAGTCCTTTAAATGGAACTGAATATCTCCATCCATGTGTCAATATAATATCAGGTTTATCCTTCTTATAAAACTTATCTATAACCTTCATAACGGTCAATTTTGGGTTGTAATTTGGATACCCCTCACCATAATATACAACGTCATGTTGTCTCCCTATCTCCTGTCTAAATAGAGCATGTCCCCAATTATAGCTATGAAATCTATTTGGATGAAGTATTAATATTTTCAATTTTATTTCCTAACTTGAAGTAAGTATGAAAAGCGTCGTCCGTCTTTTGTAATTTGTTCCGTATCATGAAACTCGCATCCTTTTAAATGTTTCATTTCTTCAAAAAGACGTTCTTTAAGTACAGGTTTATGCATATCATCAAATAAGATTATAGTTTGATCATGACAAAAATCTTTGAATAAAGGTTTGAAATAACCTAATCTCTTTTTAGTCATATCAATATCAAAGAATATCAAGTCAGCTGATTGTTTTGGCACATCTTTCCATGTATAAAAATTGTCAGATGATACCTCATTATGTATACAATATTGTTTACTTTTTTCTAACCAAACTTTATCAGAGTCAACTGAAATAGATTTAATATCTTCTCCAGCTGTTTTTATATATTTTCTTATGGCAAATGAGCTGAAACCACTTCCAAAATCAATTACAGTTTTAGGTTGAACAATTTCTATTAAATGCAAAAAATATGAACAACAAATTAATGATGCTGCCATGCTTCTTGTTGAAACTTCAGTTGTATAATTTTCATAATCTCTCCTCAGAAGTGAACTATATCTATCCAATTCAAATGTTTCATGTAACTCTCTAATATTAAAATCATGTAAGTTCATTAATTTCTCCCAATAATTGTAATATGTTTCTGAAAAATGTAGGTCCTTTATGTTCAATATCTGCTAACTCTATACAATATTTAGCAATTCTTAAATCTGCATAAGGTTCGTCAGATCCAAAAATAATTCTTTTACATCCTAATTCATCAACTGCTCTTTCAATTAACCATGGCAATTTAACTGCAGAAGTATCTAAATAAATATTTGGTAATGGCAATGGAGATAATATATTAATAGCTTCATCAATAAGATCTGAAGCATTTCCTCCTAAATGTGCAGCAATAAAATTAACATCAGGATTATTTGTAGCTGCTTTAATTAAATGAGATATATGACTCTTCTTATCTCTTCCACAATGAACCAAAATAGGTAATTTAAATAATCGAGCTTTATTAATATATGGTTTTAATACATTACTAGAGATAACATGTCTGTATACACTTGGGTGATATTTAAGTCCATATATTTCTTTTCTGTGTCTGGTTATTTGATTAAGAACTAATTTATTTTTTGGTTCTATTAAAAGGAAAGGATATAATTTAAAATTATCTCTATTTTCAAATAAATTTACATCTTTTATTAGATCTAAATTTAATTCATATGTAGCATTAAGATTAGAGATGTTGGGCATTATAACAGCTCCACTTATATTATGACTTCTTGCAAATTTAATATATGATTTAATGGTGAAATGTCTAGTGCTCTTTTCAGTTTCTCCGATGTGGACATGTCCATCAATCACCATATGGATACCTCACTTTCCGAGCAATGAATCCCTCAGCATGAATATTATCTGTTGAAATTATAGATCCCCAAAATGCTTCCCTCTTATCAATTATATCTACATTGATTGCTCCACATTCTATCTGACTTTTAAATAGTTGTAATATTTCTTTCTTTTTTGAAAAATCAATTTTATTAAATACATTTGGATTAAAATCATATGTTGAACCACTTGAATAAAAGAAAGTTGATGTATTTCTCTTTCTTCCTGCTGCTTGACCAATTACAGATGCTCTTCTATGATCTTGATGTGTATCAAATTCCCAAGGTACAAATAAAATATCTGGAGAATCGCTATCTATATAATTGATTATTCCCTCAGCATTATCATTTGAATTAAATGTTTTTAAATGAACTTTCATTCTTGTTTCAATTGTTGTCATTTGTTTAAGCACATTTAATTGTTCAGTAGCTCTATTATTAGGATCTCCTGTCAAATGTTCATCTTTTTTGATTATAATAAATTTGACATCATCTCCTTTATTTATATGCTTTGATAATGTCCCTGCACAACCTATTTCAATATCATCATAATGAGAACCAATAGCAACAATTTTCATGTAGTTTCCTCATAAGATTTTAGTTTTTCAAAACCTTTTGTTTTTAACAATGTAGCTAAATCTCTCCCATCCTTTAACTGAATTGAGCATTCATATCTTCCATAAATTCCTGCTGAGCTTTTAGATGAAGACAATGTAACATTTTCATCTTCAATTAATCTTCTTACAAACTCATTTGCTTTCAATCCATGTGTTCTTTCAGCTTCACTTTTAGGACGCCATGTTTCAGGAGTATCAATTCCCATAAGACGAAATCTCTCAGTTCTCTTTGTATGAAAACCTAAATCAATTTCAATATCATAAGTATCTCCATCAACGACTCTTATAACGCTTCCTTTATATTGATACATTTGAGGTCTCCTTTCGTAATTCAGTTCACCAGTATTTTCAAACACAATGATTGACATATTAATGTAATCATCTTCAGTGTCTTTCATATGTCTAAATTTTTCAAGTCCCATTTAGAAATTCCAACCTTCTGGTTTCTCTTTTAAAAACTTTGCTGGGTTACCTGCATAAATTCCTGGAACTTTTATATCTTTAACAACTACAGCACCTGTCCCAATTACAACATCATCACAAATTGAAATTCCATTTCTTATAATACAACCTGTCCCAAACCAACAATTTTTTCCAACTGTGACAGATCCTGAAGTCAAAACTCCAGCTGCAAATACACAATCATCTCCAATAATATTGTTATGACCTATATTGCAATGAGCTCCAATCTTACAACCTTTTCCAATTTCAGTCATATCCATTGAAGCTCTATGAACAACTGTGTAAGGTCCTATTTCAGTATTTTCTTTTATCGTAACTCCACCAGTATGAATAAATTGTATTTTCTTTCCGCTCTTTTCATATGCAACTTTCAATCCCTCAGCATCTAAAATTACAGTTGGGTGAATATGGGTTTGAGGGGAAACAACAAGAAAATGTTCATTCATACGTCGATTAGGTGTATGATTATTAAGTCTGCAAAATCCATTATGAATTAAAGTAAAATCATAATCAACATTCTCAGAGAAAAAAAATCTAACATTATCAGGAATATGATCAAATGACTCCTTTTCAAGTTCAGCTGGAATTATACATGCTAAATTAAATATATTATCCCTTAATTTATCAACATATTTCATTGTTCGTGCAAAGGTTACACAACCTTCATCTAACTTATCTATTGAGCAAGTCCCATTATACTTTGTTGTAAAATATTCGATATTCATTTATTCACCTATTAAAAGTATTTATCCCATAATCCAAATACTGAAAAACCAATTGAAATAAAGATTGTTATTAGTACTAATGTTAATAATCTTGATAAGAAAATTTTGAATATTTGAATTGGTTTTTTATTGACTGATGTTTCAAAGCCTAATTTTATCCATTGCATTTTAATATCCCTTTTTCATCTTCTTATATTCAGCGGGAACTCCAGTATAAATAGCATTTTTTATTTTACAATCTTTTGATACAAATGCTTGTGCTCCAACTATAACTCCTTCTTCAACCATTACATTAGGACCTATATTTGCAGCAGTTCCTATAAAAGCTCCCTGTTTAATAAGAGTCTTTTTAGATTCATCTCCAGTATATTTCTTATAAATTGTCATTACATTTGGAGATATAAATACATCATCTTGAATCTCTACATTCCGAGCAATCGTAGCACCGAATCTAATTGTAACGTTATTGCCAATAACATTATCACCAGAAGATCTAGCATAACTATCAATAAAACAATTATCACCAATAACCGTACCTTTTTTAAGTAAAACATAATTGCCAATCTCCACGTTATCACCTACAGTAACGCCGTCTTCGATTACACAAAAATGCCCCATTTTTACATTTTCTCCAAAATCTGAAGTAAGATCAACTATGTTATTTGGAGGAAATTGATAAGCGTAATGCCATTCTCTTTCAGTCATTTTAATCTCCCTTTTTATTCTCTACCCATGTTAAAAATTGGGACCCATCTCTTGGTTTCGCATATTTGCTTTGTTGTCTCCAATGGAGTCCATTCTTTCCCCAAACAAGAGTTTTGTCTCCAGGTTCTCCATAAATTCCATATTTCCATCTCATGACAAAATCTCTCATTTTTTCATTACCATATCTAAATTGTTTTTCAGGATTCTTATCTTCAACCATTAAAGGAAGTGCTTCTTTAATAAAAGTCTCTCTGATTAAAACAGGATTTAATCCGAATTGTTTTTTACTATCATTAGCTTGAAAGAATCTACCTTTCTCATTATAAGTATAAGGTGAATTAAACAATCTTGGATTTTTCTTCTTTGGTATGTCATGTTTATATAATCTCAGACATGCCAATTGAGGATTTTTATGTAATACTTTGGTTAATCTTTTTATATCAACCGGTCTCTTGATTATCCAATCATCTTCTAAATGAAAAATGTAAGGTGTATTTATTTGTTTCCAAGTCCATATTACAGCTTTAGGAAATGATGGTTTATCCGGAACATTAAATTTTATATCATTAAAGTATTCATTGCATACTTCTAAAACATCATCTGCAGTTGTTTTTTCATCTCCAACTGGATCAATATTTATAATAAGTCTATATTCATTCCTATTTATAAACATATTTTCACAGAATGTTTTGAGTGTCTGTCGTATCACAGTCGGGCGCAATACTGCAGTCATTGTTATATCAACTCTAAAAGACATATGTTTGTCCTATTAAATTACCAAGTAATGAAGCTATGAAAACTCCTATAATGTAACTAATTATTTTAACCCACTTAGAAATTTTTGGATGTCTTTGACTTAACCTAAAAAGGTGAGATATTCTTAATTGTGTTTTATATTGGTTAAGTAAATTCTTTGCAACAAAATTATTATATGATTTATATATTGGAGTCATGAATTATCCTCAATCTGTTCATTTAATTTGTTTATTAATTCATCTCTCTTTTTCATATTTATATCATCGCCTTCATATTGTATTAATTTCCCAGTTGGTTTATGTGTTATTCTGATAGCTACAATTCCATTATTATTGGAATAAGTATCAATCATTAGATCTTTTAAATTCAATTTCATATCAATTTACACATTTTTACAGTTAAGCGTATAGTTGGAATATCTTGAGGAACATTGTCATCTTCAATTAAAAAATATATAGCAATATCTCCAGCTTTTTTATCATCATCTTTAACTCTATACTTTCCACCTATTTTATATTCTTCTGTCCTATTACAAGCTAAAGGTAAATTTATAAAATCTTCAAATTTCATTTCTTCTATTTTATTTTTTTCGCTCATTATAAAAATCCCTTATATTGTTTACTATCTTCGGTTAATTTAAACTCTAATTTATTATTAGGATTTTGTTGCAAGAACATAGTAAGTCTATCTGGTATTTCACCCTTGTCCCAATACTCTGCTATATATCCCATATCAATTGCAACTCCACCCAAATGTTTAATCAACCCAGTATAAAGACGTCCCAATTCTCCAGCAGATACTAACCACATATCATATTTATCCCAATCATCTTCAATTGTCTTAATCACTTTTGAAAATGATTTATTATAATGATCTTCATAATGCTTAACTATATTAATTAAAGTTATGTCATATTTTTCAAGATTTCTTTTAACTCTTGGACATGCTGTGATGAAAGCTATTTTTCTTTTATTCATTACATTGAGAATATTTCTTTGGTTTCCCAATTTAAGGCAAAGTAAAAAATTAATTTCAGGATTGCAATATGTATCTATATCAAATTCAGCAAGATTATATAATTCTTTCCACATTTTCAATCTTCTGTCAGTTTTACCTGACATTGGTTTATAATTCTTTCTACATCGTGGCCAAAATTCTCCATCATAATATACTTGAGGGGTATCTATATAATTTGCTCGAGATGAAAAGAATGCCCAGGAATTTAAAACATCATATAATTTATGATGAGGAATTCCTTCTTTAAGTACAATTTGATTTATTTGCTCAGTATCGTTATTAAGCAATGAATGTATATACTTAATTCCTCCATCTCCATATCTTATCAACGAAAAAGGTTTCTTATTTTTAATACATTCATCAATTTCATTAATAAGATATTTTAATTTGACAACAGGTTGCATTATTTAATACCTTGTTTTATTTTTCTATTTTCAATAAGTTTTTCAAAATGTTTAACCATTTTTCCCATATTCTCTTCTCTGTTACCCAATTTAAATACTCTCTGTCTTGCTACAGAACCATAATTGAACATTTCATTTCTATTCTTTAATAAATATTCAATTGTATTGTAAAATGATTCATAGTTATTTTCGGCAATAAGTCCATTCTCTCCACCAACTACATAGTCCTGCATTCCTGACATTGGAGCATTTGTACACACAACTGGGCAACCTGTCAACATTGCCTCAGATGGTGGAATATGTAAACCTTCAAGTGAAGTAGGAGCTAACCATAAATTGATATGATTATAAAATGTATTTTTAGTTTTCTTGTCAGGTCTTTGAAAATATTTATCAATGACTTCAATGTGATGAGGTTGAGATTCATTTCCCATCATCCATAATTGAATTCTATATTTTCTTCTTAGTTTTGTGACTGCATCAATAATCCATTTAACTCTTTTGGTTTGTCTTTTACCACCTTCATTATAAAGACCTCCCAATATAGTTACATCGTTTGTTTTATTTCTAATTTTCAATTGAGTAAAATCAGCAAGGTCATAACCTGGTCTTATTATTTCAGATAAAAAGTTAAGGTCTTCCAATTTACGTTGAAGACAATTGCTATTTACTATCTTTTCAGTTGGAGCTTTAAGGACTGAATTGATAATTTGTTTCTCATTCATATTCCATAGCTCAAATCCTCTTATCCAATGTGTTTTCAATCCACATCTTTCAGGGAGTCTTACAGTAGACCTTACAGTACCAAAACCTGTAGCAATTACAATATCAGCATCTGGCACATTATTAAAACTTCTAATAATTTTATGATCAGCAATAAGAGGAGTCCAGGTGTGTTGATTTCTTCCAGTATCAATTATTGTGACTTTGTGTCCCAACTTTTTAAGAGTGTTAGCGGATTTAATGATTGTCATAGACCCACCGTTATTTCCAAGAGAACAATTCATTAGATTAAATGTTATTCGCATTATATTTCTCCTCTAATTCTTTTTGAGTTATCCAACATTTATCTCGTTTCATAATATTATCTTTCCATGGCAATATTTGAAGGTTTGCTTTATTTCCAATTATTTCAGGTTTAATATTTCTTCTAAATCCTTCTGCTATAGAAAAAATATGATCAACGTTATAAAAACCATCACCTATTCCTATAGGTAAATTATCAGGATTTATATTTTCTACAGATTGTTTTGTTATAGTTAATACTTTTCTATAATAAGCATTGCGTTTTCCAATTTCTTCATCAGTTCTTTTTAAACCTTTCTTAATAAGAGATTCAGAATACATTTTTCTGTATTCTTCTGATAACCATCTATCTTTAATTATTTTTGACATATTATCTTTATATTCTTTACTGCTACAAATATATTTATGTTTTATTTTAACATCTTTATCATTCATTGGATTATTATTTTTAATAAATAATGAATGATCTGGTCTTTTTCTTCCAAATAATTTACTATTTTCTCCTTTTGGTATTTTTTTACCAATTTGAGATTTAGAATTAACTCTTCTGTTAATTAAACATTTTCTATGGTTATCATTACAATATAATTTACCTTCACGGGAAATATATTTTGCTATTTGACCACATCCATTTTCGCAAAGGTTGTTATTAGGATTATTAATTGATTCAAAATTATTTAATTTTCTACCTCTGTTAGATTCACTATTCACTTTTCTTAACCCAGGACATTTATTACAACTTTTTTCACAACACCATTTACCATTTTTAAATTGATGATTTGCTTTTTGTCCGCATCCATATTCACAAATCATAATTCAAATGTCTCCTTTTTACTAAAATCATAATCATTTAATAAATAAATATTTGTATCAAGAGGATTTATTGTTTTGATAAAACTTTCAGAATAATCTCTACATAAATATAATTTAGTACCCAACAATAATGATAAATGTGAAGTCTCTGATAAATTAACAGATATTGTAAATAAAGATCTCTTAATAGCTGTGATCAAACATCCTATAAGACTTATTGATGTATCATATTTAATTGCATTTAAATTTATAAGTTCTCTTGTTGTAAATAATAAATCTGTAAATGAATTAGATGGATCATGTATAATAAATCTTATTTTTTTATCAAGTTCTCGATCAAGTTTTTCAATATAATAAAATGCTTCTTCGAGATAAAGACCAGATGTATCAACAACAATATGATCAAAATCTCTCATTAAAGATGACATTATTTTTTCATTGTCAACTCTTGGATTAAAATCATATAACATTTTTTCTTTTGGAAATTGCCATTTGATTAATGATCTCTTTCCAAATATATCAGGATAAAAATGTTCTTTAGCTTTATAATGTGCTCTATATTTTCTCTCAAATATATGAACCATTTTCTTATAATTTTCTTGTGTAATGCCTTTAAGATTAAAATTTTGTTGAAGGTTTATGTTATCATTATTAATTCTTAAAGGCACTAAAATATCAGCATAAGAACCATATAAATCAAAACGCTCAGGTCTTGTATACACAAGTATGTTATGATCCGGAAATTTATGTTTAAGATGAATCGCATAAGGAGCAAATCTAAATAATTCCCAAGATAAACTTCCTATAAATGGTCCAAATAAAAATGCTGGTTTCATTTTTTATCCTTTATTTCTATTTTATCTACAAAACCTTCAATTTTAAAAGTACCATTTTCTTGTTTAACAACTCTACCTAAAAACATAACTTCATCTGAATAATCAAAATGTATATCTGTACATTTCATTTCTGCTTCAAATTTATCTGTTTTAAAGATTATAGTTGCTTTATCATATATTTTAGTATCGCTCATGATCATTCCTTAGTCAGTAATGACATCTTCATCTTTCATAATTTTAATATCATTTTCCAATTTCGATATTGTTACTTCAGCTTCAATTTGTTCAGTTTCACGCTCTTTATTTATTCTATCAATCGTTTCAGTTAATTCAGTTACCATTTTTTCATGAGCGATTGTTTTTTCTTTAACTGTATCATTCAGCTCTTGAATTGCATCCTTGAATGAATTTATTTCAAGTCTAACGCTTTTCAATTCATCAACTTCAAGTTGAGCTTTCTCAAGAGCAAATACTAAACCCTGCAATACAAAAATGATTTCTGTATAATTGACATCACCCTCATATGTATTTTGAAATCTCTTTTCCTCAATGACAGTCAATATATCTTTAACACGAGGTCCATAAGAATTCCACCATTCATTCTGACATTTTAATTCTCTCATTTTAGCCATTTATTCACCCCTTCTTTTTTAATAGTTTATTCATAGTGTTGAATACTTTCTTTGGATCTAGATTAAATTTCATGTCATCTAAAAAAGTAATCGGCGTATTTGTATAATTATAAGTCTTAGTATGAAGCATTCTTTGATTGCCCCATTCTAAAACATCTGTACTTAATAACAATGATAAATTGGGTATTGCTGATTGAGAACCAACTGTTAAAACAGAATTATAAACAATTGATATTGTCAAACCTATTAAAGAGCTGTTATCATTTATAGGAATTTTATTAATATCAAAAAATCTATTCTTTTCATCAGGTTTATATTCAGGACTTCTTCCTATTATAATAAATTCAAATCTATTTGGTAAATCACTATCCCAAATCATATCATAAAAAGTTTGCCAATGATTCCAATTCCTTCTAAATCCTTTTCTAAATCTTGGAGATATAACAACCCAAGGTTTATCTTTTGAAATATATTTATCAACTAACTTTTTATTTTCAACTCTTGGTTTAAATTTAGCAAGTAATTGATTTTGAGGAAATTGATTCTTTTGTGTGAATTGTTTTCCTGCTATCTTTGGATATATATGATCAACTATTTGATATTTTTTATTATATTTTCCATTAAATCTTTTAATGATTTTTTCATAATTTTCAAGTGGATAACCATCTAATCTAAAACAATTCGGTTTGTATTTTATAAAATCTCCCTCTATTTTTAATGGAACTAATATATCAGCATGTTTACCATATAAGTCAAACTCTTGTTCTCTACATAAAACTATAAGTTTTACTTGATTGTTATATTGTTTTATTTTTTTCCATAAAGCATGTGGAGCAACTCTAAGAATATGCCACCCTAATTCAGAACATATTGGACCGCACAGAATAGCTTTTTCTTTCATATACATACCTTTTGTGCTAATTTACCAGTTGAGCATTCATCTTTATGACCTTTTGAATAATGACATTTTTCACAACAAGCAATTCCAAAGTCAGGATCTAATGAGAAAAATGGTTCAAGTTTTTGAGGTCTTGAATGATGAGCATGATTTGCTTTTTCTCCACAATATTCACATTTGTAATTAGACCTTTTTAAAACTTCCCTTCTCCATATATTATATTCTTCAGCTGTATAATATTCTTCTTTGATAATTCCAGCTTTTATTTTGCATTGTTTATCAAGTTGACTAGTCTTTATATTATATAAGGACATCTATTCCAATTATCTTCACAACACCACTTACCATTTTTAAACATATATTTTGCTTCTTGATTACAACCATATTCACAAAGTCTCATTACCATTTACCTTTTGCTTTCCTCTTTTTAATCTCACTTGATAACTGTGTTCTTATATTACCTATACAAGGATTTTTTATTTTACCCATACGAAATCCCGTTCCTGTAAGATAATTTATTGTTATTCTTATTTTATCATTAGACGTTTTATTAATAGGTCCTAAATAAGTTTTAAGTTGTTTACAACACCAGTCTGGTTTAAGATTCCATTGTCCTACTAAAGATTGTCTTATACTTTGCCATTCTTTATTTTTGACAAGGTCTTTTATACTTTTTTTACCAGTCATTATGTAGTTCCTTCTTATTAACAATATATTTATAAAATTCATCAAATTTCATTTTATCAATATTTGTATTTTGTTTCTCAAATTTTATGTCTTTATGTCTATTTTTTGTTAAAGCATTGCATACAGAACCTGCCATTCTTCCACAGTGAATACCTAATTTAGTTGAGAGTCCGAGAATATATCTATCTCCGCCTGCTGCCTGAGAAAGTTTTCTCCAATAAACTTGATCATGTCTTTTATTATGATTTACAAGTTCCCTTAAATCTAAATATCCAACGTCTCTAAAGAAGTTATTTCTTACACACCATAAAGCTGACCCACCAAGTTTACCTGCCATAGCATCTAACCCAGCGATTTTATAAGGAAGTTTTTGACCATTCCTAATACCACCAGGACGTTGACCAATCACTTTTATATTTTTCAACTTATATTTATTAACTTCTTTCCAAGCAGCTCTAAGAGTTTTATCCCAACCAGGTCTTACAATAATATCATTATCTAAAAATACTAAAAACATAATATTATCTTTTTCAGGATCTTGTTCATGTACAGCTCCAAAATTATTACATGCTGAAGCTTTTGAAAATGCTTTAAATGTTGATGTTGCTGTATTAAAAGTTACTTGAGCAACTTTTCCTTTAGATAATAATTTATGATAATAATTAAAATGCTCATCCAATTTATGATTAGTTAAATTATCATAAAGATAAATTTGATGAGGAATTTTAGAATGTAATCTTAATGCCTCTAAGCATTTTTTTGTAATTGCTAATCTATTTCGGACAGTTATCATTATCTTGTACATAGTATATCCTTATTTACTCAAAATTAAATTCATAATGTATGTTAACATTTGTACCATTGCCAACTTTTACAGGTCTGAATTCTCTGCACATAAAAATATTCATTTCCTCAATTTTAAATTCTATAGAATCAATAAACTTAATTTCATCACTGTATATATTAACATCGAAAGATACTTGTTTAATATTAATAGGAACCATTTTACTTAATACCTGAGTTCCATCTATATAAAATATAGCTTCTGTTTTATAAACATCACTTTTATCTTCTTCTGTTAAAAACCAATCTTTAAAAGATTTATATGATCTTATTGTAATTTTAAAATTGTTTATCTCAACCTTACTGAACATGTGCCATTGCTTTATTAACTTTCTCTTCTAATTCATCAAATGGAAAGTCATCAAAACAAATTCCATGATCGTCAATTGCATTTTTACATGGGAGATGTCCATGAATATAGCAGGGTGCGCAAGATACTTTATTGCATTCTATGCTATCTGCTAAATCTCCATAAGTTGAAATTCTTACTTTTGATGGGAAGGGACCATATAATGTCAAGGATCTTTTTCCTAAAGATGCTGCAATATGGACAAGTGCGGAGTCAATTGAAAGGACTAAACTTGAATGTGCCGCTAAGGCAATTGTTGAATCTAATGTTTCAGAGAATGGTGCATAATTAAATACACGCTCTCTATTTTCTTTTGAGATAAAAGTCTCAATGAAATTTTCGATACCACTCTCAAATCTCTTATTATCAGTTATTACAATATTATACCCTTTGCTTGCAAGAAGATCTAATGCTTTTCCCCATACTTGAGGTCTTGGTGTTCTTATTGGAGAACTTGCTCTTAATTGAGCTAATATAAAAGGTTTATCATTAATTCCCCATGACCACAAAGCACCTCTTGCTTTTTCAAACCATTCTTTTTTAGCTTCTTGTTTTGGTATAAGTTTTTCATCAGGAAGGTCTAATCCCATCCATTGTGTAAAAAGTCTATATGCGTTGACTTCCTTAGCTTCCTCACATCTCTCAATAACTCCCTCAAATGTAACATGATAATCTGAGCGAACCATTTGAAGATAATTAAATGGAAGATCGACTAATTTATCTATACAATCCCATGTCTCAACCATTGCATGATATTGAGGTCCACATGCAAATAAGATTTCAGACGTTGGATATTTTTCCTTAAGATGAATCATATTAGGTTGGATAAATAATAAATCACCTATCCCGCCTGTTCTCCATATGAGGAGACGCTTATTATCTAAGTTTTCTCCTCTATATGGTTTATAAAGTTTCTCAAATTTTGTATTACATGGTCTTAAAACTTTGGCACCAAAATGATCATTATAATGAAGTTGTCTATATACGCTCAAGCTCATGACATATTTATTTTTCTTTTTCAAAACTTGAGTCTTAAATTTATTTTGCATAAATTCGCATTGACGTTTACATTCTGCTACAATCATATTAGGACCGTGATCTCTTAACGTATTTAAATTTGGAACATGAGCATATACTTGATCTCTTTCAATTCCAAATTTTCTAAATTCTTCAGAAGGAATTGGTTTCCCTTCTAATTTTCGATTCGCTACATCGGGCATTAAACTTTTCATGGTATTCATCCTTCATAAGTTTTAAATATTCACGTATTATTTTTTGAGATTCATCATAGTCTTTTTATATTTTGCTTTAATTCTTTCTTGTTCTCCTTCTGACATATCAACTTGAGATTTTTGTACAATGTCTGCTGCAATTTTACCTGCTGCGGAATCATAATCTTCATTTAAAATATCTTTTGCGAATCCCATAAATGATTCAGTGACTTCCTTTTCAATATCCTTCAAAGTCTTTTCAGGATTTTCTTCAGGAACATCATCAACTTCATTTCTATCTGGTTCTGGGAAATCGCTTCTTTTGTCAGCTTCAAGAAATGTATCAACCATATCTAAAGCTGAATCAATTGTATTTTCAGCTGTAACTTCTTTCTTTTCAGCTGCAACAGTCTTATCCTCTTTTGTTCCATAATTTTCTTGTAATTTTTGTGCTAAGTCACTCATAATTTCCTCCTGGTTTTATAGTAAATCTTTCATCATGTGCTACAATAAAAGTTATCATTTATTTGTTCTTAATATTATTACTTGATTCCAATATCTGACATAGTCTTAACAAGGAGTCCACTTGAAATTGCAGTTTGTGGATTTTTTGCCATTCTTATTGAAGAAACATCAAATGGTAATTCATATTTTTTAATTGTCTCTTTGAAAAGTTCTAAAAATCCAGGGACTGAAGAAGTTCCTCCCGCTATTACAATAGGAATATCCTCATCAAGTTCTAAATCAAAATTTTCATTAAATTGTGATATTATATTTTTAACTGTGTAATTCATCAATGCAGAGTAATAATATGTTAGCGCTTCTAAGACTCTACGTCGTTTTTTATTTTTTTCTGTGCTAAATCCTTTACTTAAATCTAAATATCTTTCTTTAATATTTGTAACTCGATTTGGAGTTATACCTAAATCGTTTGCTACATTTGTGTCTATCCAATCTCCAGATCTTGAAGTTGAAAATGTAAATGCTTCAACTGCCTTATATGCGCAACATACATTACACATTCCAGCTCCAAATGATAATCCTATTCCAGAGAATTTCTCTTTAGCACATTCAGAATAAATAACTGCCATTGCTTCATTACAACTTGTGTGATTAACTCCAATTGCGCCAAGTATTCTTGTGAATACCTTTTCATGATATGTTACACTTCTGTCCATATCAATTGCTTCAGCAGGAACTGAATATGAACAATATACATCTTTATCTTTAACATTCCCAAACATATTTTTAATTATAAGAGCAAGAACATCAACTGCATCAAGTTCGCTTGGAGAAATCATTCCTTTCTCCATAGGACGAGACACAGGTTTATTAAAAAGATTTGCCATTTTAAAAGCGTCATCTCCAATAATATATGTATTCCCATCTTCAGATTTAATATGAGATAAGTCTGAAAATTCAGATATTGAAACTTCATCTGTATCAATTGATAAAAACATATTTCTTGTTATATTTGCAGAAGTCGGTTTATCTGAAGTTGATAAAATAATAGTCATTGTACCAATGTCCAAACCAGCTGCTATTTTTTTATTCTTTGTGGTTTTTGGTTTCTTTCGAGTATCTTCGTTTGGGTCCGTTATAATATCATCTGTCATTCTTTATCTCCTTTTAATTCACGTAATATATCAGCACTCTCAGAAATATCAGACTCTACATATATTTCTTCTGATTTTGTATCAGATATTTCCATTCCGTCTAAACTAATCTCTGGTACAAATTCATCATCATCTAATGATTCAATTTTAGGTCCTGTTGAAACTGTTTTACTGAAAGATTTTTTGGGTTTAATGACTCCGCCTTCCATTAATTTATTCATCCCATCCATCAATAATTCAAATTTTCTATTTAATTTAGATAATTCTTTTGAGCTAACACCATCTTTAATTCTTTGTACAATAACTTTTTCTGGTTTTTTAGCTTTAGCAATTTTTGTATTTTTCGGAAGAGTTTTAATTACTTGAGGTTTTTCATCCTCAACTATTTGATATTTTGAAAGTCCATTCATTTTCAATGCTACAATAACTAAATTAATATCAACTCCAGATATCTCAATATTACATGGAGTTCGTACCAATCCAACTCTTGGTAATGTAAATGAGCATCCTGGATCTTTAACTATAAGTCTCATAATTTAATTCCTATTCATAATTATAAATATATAATTCAAGTAAATCATTTTTTCGTAAATCAACATGTTCAGCATTAATAGTTATTGTTACTCCATCATCATCTAATGTATAATGATCTCCATATAATAGCGGACCTTCCTTTCCTATCAATACTAATAAATCTTTAGTTACTGTCTCAGGAACTGTTATATCATATGAAGTCGTTGAATCTGCTTCAGCTTGTGTTGTGAGATGTATATATCTTATTTTAAATATTGTCTCTCTTTGTTTACATTCTTTAACTTCTCCCGATGGAGAGTATTCTCCACTTGAGGTAGAGTCAAGTCCAGTCTCCCATGTTTTAGTAAATCTCATTTCATGTTCATGAGGTTCGTATTGCAATTGTTCTTCTGTTTTACTTGATGGATCAATTGTAAAGAATGCTTCTCTTGATTCTTTTGGAACAATTTCTTTTACTTTATCATCTTGAACTAAATCTTGTCTAACTTGACTTAATTTATAATCCTTTCCATGTTTATCAATAATATAATTTAAAAATTCTTCCTGCTCTTTAGGTTCCAGTGTTCCCATCATATTATTGAACATAGCATTTTCAGAATACGAAGTCGCTGATGAAACATCCATATTTGTTTTAATTGATTGAACTAAATAATCAGTTTCTAAAACTAAAAAAGATGGAACTTCAAGTTCATATTCAACTTCAACAGTTAATCTCCAGTCAGCTAATTTATCAGTACCCCCATAACGAGTGCTCCCATCGCTCATACCTGTCATTTTGTATATGGGTTTAATTTCAACAGGAATGACGTATTCGTCGCGATTTGTGGTCTTGACTAACTGATTGAAAGCTCCAGCTGATTCCCAATTTAATCTATGATGAGCACCTGTATCAGGATTGACATATTCATAATTTATGAATTTTTCAGGAAGAATTAAAAATGTATTAAACCATATAGGGTAAATATATCTATCAATATCACCCATAATTTGAATCATAAATAATCTTAAATCACAATATTCATAAAATGAATTTGTAAGCATCAATAAATTAAATGTTCCTTTTAATCTTGTGAAACCTACATTTACTTTAACATCTTCATCTTGATACACTGGTTCATATATCCTGCTTATCAGTCCAGCTGCTAAATTAGGATATCTATATAATTGCTTTCCTCCAGCATTTGCATCTGCTGTGGTCATTTCTCCAGATGGATCTAAAATCAATGCTGGTAACATTGGCATATCAGTTTCTCGATCATACTGTTCTTTTTTACTTAAAAATTCAACAGCTTTATCATATGTACCAACCACACGATATTTAAAACGTTCATATAAATATGGAGCAAAATAATCTAAGGTGGAATGAAAAAAATCACCTATCACATTATGTATAAAGAAATAATGATATTTTGCTTCTTGATTTGTCATTATTCATCCCCTTTATCATCTTCCAATTTAATCACCTTATTTGTATCAATATTTGGCATTTGAACACGATTCATGAAAGACTTTTTATATTCTCTATTAAATTCATCTACAACTTTAATAGACTGTGATGTTGATAATTGAACTGCTGTTGTCCTTACTATTTTCTTTTTAAGTTTTGCTACAATATGTTGTCTTTCAGTTACAATAAAAAGAAATTCTTTTTCATAACCGACCAATGTCAAACCATATAACATAACCGTATTATAAAATGTTTTTCCTTCATAATCATACTTTGAAAGATTGATTGATTCATTGAATGTAAATACCACGTCAGTATAATAATCATCTTTAATTTTATTAAACTGGTTAGTAATATCTAAATTATTTCCTCTATAATTATGTAGCTCTAAAAATGTTTCACAGAATTTAGATGACTCTAAATTTTTAAACATATTTATTTTAATACCATGACTCTGCTGAGAATGTCCCATAAAGTCAGGGTCTACACGAAATAAAAGAAAGTTTGATGATTTATGAAAAAATACTCCAATGTTGTAATAACCATCTAAAAATGGTACTCTCAATGAGTAATGTCTGTCAAATGATTTACCTAATTCGAGTGGCATTTAATTATCTCCTTCGCTAAAAATCTATATCATCCCAATTATCTTCTTCTTTATCTTCTTTAACTTCTTCTTTATTTTCAGCTTCTACAGTTTTCAATCTTGCTAACATTAAATCTTTTGATAGCATACATTGTTCAAAATTATTTGCTACAAAATTCTTGAAGGTTCCCTTTTTATCACTTTCATTCCACACATATAATGCCTTAAGAACATTCTCACCTAATTCCTCAATTGCAGAATTAAATTCCCACTCAACATCTTTTGTACCAATATCTTTTAGATAATTTAATAAAGCATCAACAGTTTGTTTTGGCACTTCATTTCTATATTTATAAACCAATCTGTAAACATGAGCTTCTTTAACAGCTTGAGGTGCTTTCGTGGGTGTTGATTTTTTAGGTGCTGCTTTAGCTTTTGGTTTTTTCTTCTCATCAAATAATTCTAAAATATCATCACTGAAAGCTTTTTTATCAATATTTTCAAAATTACCTAATTTCTTTTCAACCTCAAGTTTTATGAGATCATTTATTTGTTCTAAACTTAATTTGTTAATAGCAGGTAATATAACTTCACCGCTTTTATATAAACTATCATGCATCTCAATTACAGTTTGACCTTTACCAACTATATTATCAATTACCTGTGTAATAAATGAGTCTACGTCCAAACCTGTAACTGTTGTGCAACTATAAGATGCAAGAATTTCCTCATATTGATTGAATACACCTTTCGCCTTATATGCATTGAATCTTTCCATCACACAAGTCTTAATTGCATTCTTATCAATCTTATCTAAAAATGAAAAAATTAGAACGTCAGAAAAACTTCTAAATGCCAAATATAAAATTGCCTTATTGTGCATTGCATCTGACTCTTTGTCTTCTAATCTTTCTCTCATTATTTTAATATATGCTCCAACTGTTAATAGATCATATAATAATTCAACATTTTGAATTGGTAAATCATCAACTCCTTTATATTTCAAAATATTTGTAGTTGATGGCAGAGGTGTTGAATTTCTTGAATAATTCTGAAGATGTGTATGAAATATCAGAGTTGAGATATATGAATATGATTCCATATCAGCTTCAGTGAAATCTGGTAATAAATCAACATCATATGCTTCTTTTATAGTCAATATAAATTCCATAAAAGGATTTGGTTTTGTGATTGATGAATAAAGCATATTTTCAAGAGTCTCAATCTTTCCGTCCAATACCTTATTTATAAAAGGACTATCAAACTCTCTTATAGCAACCTTTTGTTCTTTATCTTTAGTTGCTTCAATTTCAGGAACTTTAATGTTATTTATATTTTCATCCATAAATCCACTAAAACTATCTTGTGCTTCGGAACTCTCTGGAGGACTTTGACCAGTATATTTTTCAACCTCTTCAGATGTTGTCACGCTTACAAAATTATTGACAGTGTCGCCGTCCTGCGCAACACCCGAACCTATCGCCGCCGCAATCTGACCGGGAATACTTTTGATGTCCCCTCTCATTCCATCATTTGTCTTTAGTAAATTTGCCATTATTTGTCTATTCACTAAACTCATCGCCATTTGATCACATGTATTAGAAGTTGTTTCTAACTTTTTAACAAGTGCTAAAAATGAAGATCCCATTGGCAAATATATCTTTCCAAAGTCAGATTCATTATGTCTAATTTCAATTTGAATGACATTTTCATTTGTTGATTCAGCAACTAAAAATGAAAATTTTAATGTACGTCCTCTTTGATATTTACATAAAATTTCCGCTCCGGATTGAAATGCATGTGCTATATCTTTTTGGACTTGTCTCAATCGAAGTATTAAATCAATTACATCAGTATATGAAAGGTTACATGACTTTCTTGATCTGTCAGAATCTGCAATAATTGAAATTAAAATATTTGGAGCTGTAAAATAATTGAAATCATTGGTGTTACATGAAAGTGCCATTTCAATTGAGCTGTTACTTCCATATATTTGATCTCGGTAGGAATATAAAGTTTGGTTAAACCATGTCGTGTTTTCGTTATACATTTATTCAATCTCCTTTGAAATTCGTTATTCTCTAAAAAGTCAATTCGTTAAACTTAAAATCTAGTTTATTCGGTTTCTTTTTATACTCTTTTTCATTTGTTCTATGACTCATGTCTATTTTCTCATATAAAACATCTACTAATTTACATAATACATGTCCTATTAAAATATGCATTTCTTGTATTCTTGCTGTATTATATGAAGGTACTTTAATTAATACATCATATTTATCAAATTCAACTTTACAGTTACCTGTAAGAAGAATTGTTTTAATTCCCATTTCTTTAGCTCTATCAAGAGCAAGTCTTACATTAGGTGATGTTCCAGATGTTGAAATACCAATAGCAACATCACCTGGATTGCCAAGAGCAGAAATTTGTTTTGAAAAAATCTCTTTGTAATTGAAGTCATTTGAAATTGCTGTAAGAGCTGAAGTGTCTGTAGTTAGAGCAATTGCAGGAAGAGGTTCTCGGTCAATTGAAAATCTATTTGTAAATTCAGCAGCTATATGTTGAGCATCAGCAGCACTACCTCCATTACCAAATAAAAATAATTTCCTCCTTGTAATTGGATAATCTCTTTTCTCAGGATTTGGATTGAATATCTCTTCTAATAGTTTACTAGCTCTAATAATAAAATTATGACATTTACTTAATGTAAGAGCTGTTAATTTTTCATGTTCAAAAAATATCTCATCAACTATAGTTACCATGTTGTAGAAACTCCTTTCTTTTTGAAAGTTATACGTTTACGTTGGCGTAAACCATCACGCACCAGCGTTGTGGTTTTGTCTGCGCAACTTCCTAATTATAATTACTTACAAATTCCAGTACTTTTTTTATTTATTACTTAAAAACTTTTTTTATTAACCTATTTTGGAGTCGTCACTAAGGTGACTCCCTTCTAATTCTAATTCCTGGGGAATTCCAATTCTTAAAGGACATATATTCAATATAAGTTATTATTATCATTCTTATTATTGTACCTATCAAAAGAACTAATTATTACTTTTTTTAAAATACATGTACCAAAAAGGTTAATATTTGACCAATTATTACATTTTCAAAAAAACTAGAACTATTTATTTTATTTTTTAAAAATTAAGAACCAAATGTTATATTTTAGCATCATTTGAAGAATTCAAAAACATTATTTTCATATGTCCAATTTTTAATTAATGAGTTATCTTTAAGAACCAATAATCCTTTTTCAATAGCTTTTATATTTTCTGAATGACTTTTATTCATAAAACCTAATCCTGATATAATTGTACAATCTTTAAACCTTTTATGTTTAAAACCATTTCTTGATAAAATATATTTTCTATAAATAAGTTGAGATGTTTCAGATAAATTGAAAAAATCAACTTTTGAAGTAATCCAATCAAAATTGATACATATTAAATTATACAAAAATAACCTTCCAAAATTAGTATTGAATGTTATTTTATATTTTTTATTATTTCTTCTTCCAGATGGAGTAATATTACATGAAGCTAATTCACAATCAAAAATATTTTCATTTTCTATTTTTACAGGATTTTCTGTAAATTTTTTCATTTGTTTATTATATACTCTAATAGGATAATAAAAATTAAATTTACAACTTGCAGTTGAATTAAAAAGATTTTCGATTGCTATAGAAGATAAATTTCTAAAAAAATAATTTTGTTTGATAGTTTTTTCTTCTATGCACATATTAAAATCTTGAGGAATAACTGAAGTTGCAGCTTCATTATAATCAATTTCATCTTTCTGATTTTCAACTTGAATTACTATTTTATTTGTATGTCTATTATATGGATTAGCAGGAATATAATTTTCTTTTTCTTCATCTTCATAATATTTTTTAGTTTTATACCAATGATTAGCTAACAAATGACCAATATAATCAATCAACATAAAATTTCTAGAATCCCAAAAACTTGACATTGTTACAACATTTTTTTCATGTTTTGGATAAGGAGATAGAGTTAATGGGAATTCAATATCTCTATGACCTCTTCGTTTAGAAATTCCTATCAATAATCTATTCAAACTTCTTTCACTTATCATATCTTTTTTAATTTTTTCTTTTTTCATAAAATTTTCCTTTAGATATTCATTTTTCACTTTAATATATGTTACTAATAATAAAAATGGATTCTTATTTAAAATAATAAAAATACTTTAGGTTCTATGTGTTATATATATTACTTTGTAATAACGAGTATCCAATATTACTTTTAGTAACAAAATTAAAAGGAAATATATGTATGAAATTATCGAGTGAACAAGAAAATGTAACGTCCATTTTGACTAAATGGGCGATGAGGAGAGTGAAACCAAATAACGACCCATTATTAGATAATTACACAACAATGGGTGGTTATGCGGGCACTGGAAAGACGACATTAATAGCTGAATTAAGACGACGAATATATAATCAAGCGCCAGGACTTAATGTGGCATTTGTGACATTTACAGGAAAAGCTTCTTTGGTACTTGACACTAAATTACAAGAAGCTGGAGTTGTAAGAAATAATGATTATGTAGGTACTATTCATAGACTTATTTATAGACCAATTTTCTCAGAAGATAAACAAAAGGTAGTTGGATGGGAACCTAGATATAAGGGTGAATTGGAATGTGATTTAATAATAATTGATGAAGCTTCTATGGTTTCAAAGAAGATATGGGATGATTTAATTTATTATGAAATTCCAATAATTGCCATTGGAGATCATGGACAGCTTCCTCCAATTGGTGATGCATTCTCATTAATGCAAAATCCAAATATGGCATTAACACAAGTTCATAGACAAGCATTGAATCATCCAATTATTAAATTATCTATGCACATAAGGAAATATGGGTTTATTCCAAATGGATTATTTGAAGATGACATTCCATTGAAAGAGCAGAGAGTATTTAAACTCAGCTGGAATAATGATCCAATGTGTCAAAGAGTATTCAATAAAATTCAATTCGATGATGAAAAGAATGATGTTATTGCTTTATGTGGCATGAATAGGACGAGAGTTGGTATTAACAACCTTATAAGAAATATGATTGGAAATACTGAAAATTATCCTTATGCAAATGACAAAGTTGTTTGTCTAAAGAATAACTATGATACAAAAATATTCAATGGACAGATAGGAAGTGTTGCTGGATTTGTCACACATTTCAATGATGAATTATATAACATGACTATTGACTTTGGTTATGAGGAAATGATAGAATGTCTTGTGCATAAGCATTGTTTTGGAATGGAAAATCACAGTGAAATATTCGACAAGATATATGCTGGAGAAATGAAAAAGATGATTTCTTCAACAGGTTTTAATTCAGTTGATTTATGTGATTGGGGTTATTGTGTATCTGTTCATAAATCCCAAGGTAGTGAATGGGATAAGGTAATTTTATTTGAAGAAAGATCACAACATTGGGATGATGATTTTTATAAGCGCTGGTTATACACAGCAGTTACCAGAGCAAAAGAGAAATTATTCGTCATTACAAATTGAGAAATAAAATATTTTCATAAGAACATAAACTAAAATAAACATTATTAGTGAGGTATGTCTTATGAAGATTAAGCAAATTAAAGCTTTAGTGGAAGAGACATTAGAGATCAACGCGGTTACTATCATGGAAACATATGATAAATCTGGAGATACTTATTATTTATGTGATGGGGTGATTATAATAATCCATCATTCTAAACAACAGATCAATCTATGTTTCCATGTCGCGATGAGACCAGACACAGCAGCATTAATTTCAATTGCACTGACAAAGATTCGATATCCATTTATTTTTAGTCTTCCATTTATATATGACAAAGATGGAAATGTAGTCGACGGAGAAAAAGCTGAAAAATTATTTCAATCAAATTTATCAACAACTATAATAAATGAATTTATGCAAGAGCAACAACAATTACAATTATTAAATATGATTGTACCTGAAAACACATTAAGTAATTGAAGGAGTGAATAGTGAGTTTACTTGAAGCGATATGGGTGGATAAATATAGACCGAAATCAATAGACGACGTTGTATTTTCGGGTGAACAGAAAGACGACTTTGCGAGATATGTGAAATCAAGAGAAATTCCACATTTATGTTTATATGGTCCTCCAGGAGGAGGAAAAACAACAATTGCATTAATTTTAGCATCACCATATGGAGTATTGAATAATCCAAATGATAATTTACTTGAGATAAATGGATCTGCTAAAAGCTCAAGAGGAATTGGATTTGTAGAAGATGTAATTGTGCCATTTCTTAAACTTCCTCCAATGGGTAATGATAAACATAAAATTGTTTTTATTGACGAAGCTGATTATTTAACTGATGCAAGTTTTCATTCATTGAGAAATCCTGTTGAAAGATTTAGTAAAACTACAAGATTTGTTTTCACATGTAACTATGTGTCGAAACTGCCAGAAGCTTTACAATCTCGTTTTCAATTTTATGAGTTTAAACAGATGTCAATTGAGTATGTAACAAATCATTGTAAAAATATTTTAGAATCTGAAAAGATTAAATATAAAGAAAAGGATATACAATATATAGTAAGTAATTTATATCCTGACATAAGAAGGATTGTAAATAGTTTACAAAGATGTTCAGTAACAGGTGAATTGAAAGTTAATAAGGATGTTGTATTAACTACTGAAAAATTAGTAATTGCAGCTACAATTGAAATTATTGCAGCAATTATGAATAATGAAAATAGTAAAATTGGAAAGAAAGTAAATGAAATACTGAAGTTAATAAGTGAGAAAGATATTGAATTCAGGAGTTTATATTCTTCTCTTTTTTTTACTAAAAATGTACCCCCGCCAGTTAAAATTATTATAAATAAATACACTAATGAACACGGTAGCTGTTTGGTCCCAAATATGCACTTTATGAGTCTTATATTTGATATAATTCAATGTTTAAAAAGTTATGGAAAATAATTATGTTATGTGAATATGGATGCGGTCAAGAAGCAACTCATCAATTTAGAAATGGTAAATGGTGTTGTTTAAATCATGTAAATAAATGTCCGTATGTAAAGAAAAAGTATATAGGGAAAAATTTAAGTATAGAAACTAAAAATAAAATATCAAAAATACATAAAGGAAAAATAGTTAATGAAGAAATTAAGAAGAAGATGAGTGAATCTCATAAAGGAAAAATAGTTAGTGAAGAAACTAAAAAAAGAATGAGTAAATCTCATAAAGGAAAAATAGTTAGTGAAGAAACTAAAAAAAGAATGAGTAAATCTCATAAAGGAAGAATAGTAAAAGAATCAACAAGAATTAAAATAGGAAATGCTCATAAAGGAAAAATAGTTAGTAAAAAAACTAAAAATAAAATGAGTGAATCTCGAAAAGGAAAAATTCCATGGAATAAAGGACATAAATTAAATATACAATATTACATAGATAATTATCCATTATTTTCAAAAATTGAAGAGATGAGATATAACCCTGATAAACCAGGTGAAAAGGAAATACAAGTACATTGCAAAAATCATAATTGCTCAAATTCAAAAGAACAAAATGGATGGTTTACTCCAACTGAAAATCAACTTGATGGAAGACGAAGAGCATTAGAAGATAAAAATGGTAATGGAGGACATTATTTTTATTGTTGTGATGAATGTAAAGAAGAATGTCCTTTATATGCAAAAAAAGTTTCTCAATTAATTAAAGAAGATCAAATAAAAGCGGGAATTATTAAAAAAGAATATTATACACAATCTGAATATAATATTTTGAGAACTGAAGTTTTAGAAAGAGCAGAATATTTATGCGAATATTGTAAAAAAGAAGCTATAGATGTTCATCATATTAAACCACAAAAATTAGAACCATTTTTTGCATTAGATCCTGATTATGGAATTGCTTGTTGTAAAGAATGTCATTACAAATATGGACATAAGGATGAATGCTCAACTGGGAAATTGGCGAATGAACAATGTTAAAAACATCAATTATTATATTGTATATATGGTGTTTTATTTTAACAATTATTTTTATATATATTATACAAAAAAATAAATTAAAGAAAGGTACGAATATGGAAGATGAAGAAAAATTAAGAAGATTCAATGAGGAAATGGAAAAACAACAATTCACTTCAAATGTAGACCCAAATACAATAGCTCAAAATCCTCAAGGACCACAAGGTCCTCAAAATACTGCAATTCAAGAGCAAGCACAAATTAGTAATATAATGAATAATCAAGGTCCGCCTCCTTCTCCAATTCCAACATCATCTGGGAGATGTGAGCAATGTGGTACATATCATCCTCCTATTAAAGATGGAGAAAAATGTCCAGTTGCTCCTGTAAAGGGGCATGATGGAGAAGAGCTTGATTTAAATCCTTTTTTTGCACAATTAAAAAATATTTGTATGAGTCAAATTCAACAAAAAGGAATTAAAAATTATAAAAAATTATTTCAGTTTATAATTATTGAAATTACAAAATCATTGGAAAATTACAGTGAATAATCCATTTTGTCAATCAAGAATTAATACATCTCATTATGAAGCAATACGTGATAATGAGAATTTAAATGAAAGATATATTAGAGTTAGAGAATTAGATTTATATTATAAATGCATTGCATGTGATGGGACAGGATTGGATAATTATTCACAGTATAAAGACGTAAAGTTATGGGATGGAAAATCAATATGTGAAGTATGTAAAGGTAAAGGAATATTTGATTGGGTTGAAAATACAATGTGTGGATGTAAAACAGAAAAAGTTGAAAACAAAGAGGAGGAAATACCATGATTAATATTAAACTTTCAGTCACAACCCCATTTCGTGTTGCAATTATATCTTCAATGGTTTTTATTTTTGCTTGTGTAGCGTCAAATTATGAGTTTGCAAAAGATCCAGGTCCAACTGATAATGAGATTGGAGCAACATATCCGAATTATGAAGTGACAAGTATTGAATATTTAGAAGATTGTAATTATATACTTAATATGTATAGTCATGCAGAGGATGTAAGTATAATTATGAATATTGAGTGTGATTGTCAAGGTGATAAAGCAACTTTATGTAGAGTAATGAATGTTGAGAGAAAAGAATAAAGGAATTTAAATATGGAAACACTTGTACAGTTTCCTTGTAAAGAATGTATTGTTAAAGTTGTTTGTACTGAAGCATGTGAATTATTAGATATTAATTCAAAAAGGTCTAGAATGAATACTTTAATAAAGAAAAATAAATGTCCTGATTGTGGAAATATATTAAGTAGAAGACAAAGTATAAATCATTCCGCAACAATAGGATATTCTAAATGCAATGAATGTGATCATAGATTTAAGTTTATGAACACTGGGAAAGAATTTCAATTTCTCGAAAGAATGTTCAAATGATAGGAATATATAAAGATGAATTCCTCGACCTTTTAAAGCAAACTGTCGGAGAACCAATAAAAGTAACTAATAATCAAATTATATGCAGATGTCCTTGGTGTGAATTTGAGCAAGAAAAGGATCATTATCATTTATGGATTTCATTAGATGCTCCTATATTTAATTGTTTTCATTGTGCTGATGAAGCTGCTCATAAAGGAATTATAAGTAAGCTTATTAGGAAGTTGCATGGTTCTGACATATCTGACAATTTTGTAGACAGAGATAAGATAAAAGAATTTATACAGACAAAAGTAAAATTATCAAATGTAGTTGATAAAAAAGTAGAGTTAAGCATTCCCCCATTACAAGAAGAATTATATTCGCATAAAGCGAGTTATTTAAGAGGAAGGTTGAAATACTCTGATGTAGAACTCAATTCAATAAAAGGATTAATATTTGATATTCAACAATTTATAAATATAAATCCAATTCCAATAACAGACACATTAGAAAGACTTCAACCATTTCTTCATAGCAACTTCATAGGATTTTTAACTGAAAATAATTCAACATTAATTTTAAGAAATATAGATCCTACATCATCATTTAGGTATTATAAATTAAAAATATCTGATGGATTATTTTTAGATTATTATAAAATCAAAGGATTTAATCCAAATTCAAAAAATATAGTATTAGCGGAAGGAATTTTTGATATATTCTCAGAGCAAATTTTTGATCATTTAGGACTCAGACAAGATATTTTATTATATGCAACAACTAACTCAAAGAAATTTCATACATTGGTAAAAAGTATTGTATTTAATGAGTCCATATTTAGACCAAATGTTTATATATTATCAGATCGTGGTATAAATATTGAAGAGTATAAAAAGATGGCACATTACAATAAACATCTAATTAATTCGCTAATAGTGTATTACAATAAAATTGGAAAAGACTTCAATGATGTTCCATGTATTGTTGAAAAAATACAAATAAAATAGGGTTGCTATTAATAAAAAAGAGAACTAAATTAAAAAAGGACATGTTATATAATAGACGGGAGGAAGTTAATGGGAGAACGACAACAGGAAAAACTTTTAGCACTATTTGAAAAATGTAAAGATAGTGGTGATTTAGTTGAGGGAAAGATTGAGGATATTAATTATTTTAATTTGATGAGTAGAGCAGGAACCTCGGGTAAATTAGAGACTTGGGGAGATATGCATGTATGTGCATATAAGTATGATTTTTTGCGAAAACCATCAATTTTAATGATTATAAGCATTCCAATTAACTCAGCTAAAGAGTCTTGTACAAGTAAAAATATTGCTGAAAGAATTATGGAGATAGTTAAAGACTCGGAGTTATGTTTTACGACATTAGATTTTAATACCTCAACCGAAATAAAGAAGGAGAAGTTTATTTATATAACATTGGTAAAAGTCATTGAGGAGGAATGATGAACGGAGCAACCACAAAATTTTTAAGAAGTGTGATAACACCATATCCGAATAAAGTGGTTTTAGATGAATTAATTGGAATCCATGGAGAAGACAATGTTCTTAATGGAAAAATTGATTTATGGAAAGAAGTCAAGAAAATCTGGCAATCGAAAAATGCAGAGGAGAAAGCACAATGGAGACAAGCGTTACCTTAAGCGGTGAAAATTTTAATGAATTTCTAAGAGTATTATCTCTTTTGAAAGAAGCATGTAATGATGTAGATGTTAGAGAAGGAATTATCAGACAGAGATCAAATGAAAATTCATGCATCTTTCAAATAGATCTGACAACTATGTTTCCTGAAATGGATATTCCTATCACTGACATTAAACAAAAATTTGATCTACTTAAAATATTTTCAGATCAAGAAGTGACTGTATCAGTTAATGATGAATATTGCACATTCAATGATCAATTCTCATCATTATCATTCAAAAAACCAAATCTTGATTACATTGATAATAAGTTCATGACAGAAACTGAAATCAATGCAACATTTACATTAGACGATGATCACATGCTATTGAGCACTGAAATTCCGACTACAATTTCAGATAGAATCTCAGCAGTAAGACAAGGTTTCAATGTTGACACAGTTCAGGTAAACCTTCAAGGTGAATTGGCAATGATCACAGCAAAGACACAAGCTAAAGATCAGAGTGCTAAATTGATGGAAGGTATTGTAACTGAAATGACTATTCACAGCAAGACAGACCTTTTAATTGTTCCATTTATTATTGACCATGACGGCGATATGGAATTTAAGATGTTTAATGTACAAGAAGGTGTTGCTGTAAACAAATTCGATACCTCAATTGGTGATATGGACATTATTGTTTATAGTCGCTCAAGTTTAGAGGAAGTTGAAGCTACTGAAACTCCAGCACCGCCTGCTGATGGAGCAGCTCCATTTTAAATATGCATCCAACCATACTATTATCCTATAAGAACAAATATTAAAAAGGATAATAGTATGGAATGTAAATATGGTTGTGGTAATGAAGGAAAATATCAAAATAAACAGGGTGAATGGACTTGTTCTAAATATTGGCAACAATGTCCAGTAAAAAGAAAACAAACATCTGAGATATCAAAAAGAACTCATAATACAAAAGAGTTTAAAGAAAAAGCAAAAATAAATGCAATTAATCAATTTAAAAATGAATCTTTAATTGATAGACAAAATAGAATTAGAAAAGTTAAACAAACTTGCAATTCAAAAGAATTTATTGAAAATAGTAGAAATAGGTCTATTGAAATATGGAAAGATGAAGAATTAAAAAATAAAATGTTAGAAGGTATAAGGAAATCTAAAAAAGATCCTACATATAGAAAATTAGCTTCTAATGCTGCTAAAAAAAGATTTAAAAATGAAACACCTGAAGAAAAATTAAAAAGAAGTTTATTAGCAAAAGAAAAATCTAAACAATATTTTGATAATGAAACTGATGATCAAAAATTAAAAAGAATAAGATCTAAAAAAAGAACTATTGAAAAGATTAATAAAAAATACCCTCTGTTTTCAAAAATTGAAGAGATGAGATATAATCCAGATAAACCTGGAGAAATTCAAGTTCATTGTACTTATGGAGAATGTAAAAATAGCAAAGAAAATAATGGATGGTTCACTCCAACAAATAAACAAATTGAAATGAGAATTACATCGTTAGAAAAACAAAGTTATGATGGTTCATATTTTTATTGCTCAGATGATTGTAAAGATAAATGTTGTTTATATCACTCTAAAGGAATATTATATAACAAAAGTAAATTTGAACAATATATACATAATGTTTATAAACTTACAGAAAGAACGTTGAAGAAACATAAAATTGAAAATTTGCATTTACGAGGAATAAAATTTAATTATGATTTGGATCATAATTATTCTATTTATGATGGTTTTATGAATGATATAGATCCAAAAATTATATCACATTGGAAAAATTTGAGAGTAATACCATCAAGTGAAAATAGAAGCAAAGGAAATAAATCAACTATTACATTAAATAACTTACTACAAATAACTAAGGAAACTAACTAATGCATCCTGCATCACTTTTGGCATACTATCCGTCATTCGGAATTTTAGACGAGATATTATCTTACGGAGAATATAATCAGCTAAATCTATATATTGATTTAAAGAATTGTTTACAAACAACTTATATGGAACATGCTGTAATAAATATTATTGAATCAACAGAGAGATCTCAATATTTTGATACATCTGTATTTTCATCATTAATATCATTCCTTGCATTTCATAAAAGATTTACTTTAAATAGAAAAGTCAAATTGAATTTTTATATATTTTTTGAGACAGGAAGATCATTATATCATAAAAATATAAGCAAGACATATAAGGTAGGTAGACGAATTGATGAACTCTATGGTTTGGACAATGCTAAAAGAGAGACCTTTTATAATACACTACAAAAGAATTTTCAACTTATTGAAATGGCATGTAATAAAATTCCAAATACAAATGTAATAAGACTTAAGAATTTAGAAGCTGACTTCATTCCTTATTATTTAACTAAGAGAAAAATAGTCGATAGATCTCCTAATGTAGCACATGTAATATATTCAAATGATCATGATTTACTACAATGTTTAGATGAAGATGTATTTGTATTTCAAAAAGTAATGTCAAAAGTTAAACGAATTGCTAAATCAGGAATGGCAATGGATTTAGAATTGAAAAAGAAAACTTCAATTGAAGATGAATTTCAACCATTAGCTATGGCGATTATTGGAGATCCTGGGGATGATGTTATAGGAATTAAAGGAATTGGTCCAGCAACTTTCATAAAATGTTTTCCTGAAATTATGAAATTAGTAGGAAGTATGGATAAATTATATGAAAATATCCTTAATGGAGAACCTATATTCGATCTTTCTCAACTCAAGATTCCGAACAAAAATACACAGAAAATTATCAAAGCTGAACAGGATGATAAAACAGTATCTAATAATTTAAAATTAGTTTCATTTGAATTATTATCAAGAGCAATTGAAAATCCTGACAGTATTGAAATGGTAGAAAGATCAAAACAAATTAATAGACTTATAAGAAATAAAGAGATAGCAAACATTGAAGCTTTGCAAATGTCATTATCCAAAGTTGGAGTAGAGTTGGAACATAAAGCTCTTGACATTTTATATCATCAAAATACAAGTTGAGGAGTATGTTATGTTAAATGAATCATTAGTCTTAGAGTATGTTAAAGCTGAATTAGGATTTCCTTTTCAACCCTTAGAATTTGATGACAAAACAATCCTTGAACACATTCAAAAATTCACAATTCCTACCTTCTCTCATTACTCACCACAAAAGAAAAAAATGAGTTTAAGTTTTAATAATACTCGAGCTCAAGTCGAAGGAAGACGTAATGAATATTATTTAGAAGAACCTCATGGACTTGAAATTTTGAATGTGGTTGATGTACTGTTTAATCAATCCGGACTAATTATTCATGGACATCCACCTATGAGTTCATTCTCTCAAATAGGTTTGAGAAATTGGGCACTTGATGTTGAAACTTCAATGACACAAAAAATGTTCTCAACATGGGATTATACTCATGAATTTGAACATCCAAATATTATAAGAATAAGTCCTACCCCAACACCTACATTTAGTCGATGTACGATTGAATACGAAAGGATGCAACCCATTGACTTCAGAGGGATTGATAACGATCTTAGGACCCCATTTTTGGAGTTAGCACTCGCTGATACAATGATTCGTATAGGTCGAATTAGAAAGAGATATGGTGATGGTCAATTAAGAACTCCATTTGGAGAAATTCCTTTAAGTGCTGAAATATTAGATGAAGGTAAAGAAAAACGAAGAGAAGTAATTGAACAATTAGAGAAAGCAACACCTAACGTTATAATTGACTTTGGATAAATAAAATGAAAAAAGAAGAATTAATTGAAGCATTGGATAACATAAGAGCAAAGCATATGTGCGCTTATGTATCAATTGGTGGAAAACCTAATACATTTTGTGATTGTAAATTCTCAGAACATTTTGGAGGATTTGGTAAAAAAGCAATGCACCGTGGTAGTGAAAATAATAATGGTTGTCCTGAAATGAGAACAATTATTGATTTTATTAAACGACTTGATGAAAACGAATTTTAAAGGAATTTAAATGGAAGATTATGTTCATGATAAAGAGTATTTTGTAGGAATCGATCCTTCACTTAGTGCTTCAGGATTAGTAATGATAAATGAACAGGGTGAAATTGTTGTAGAAAAATTAATCAAAACTTTCACTGAACATTATATTTGTATTGAGCAAAGACTTTTAGATATCATGGAATCAATTACATTTTTAAGTGGAGTATTAAAACTTAATTGTGTATATGTTGAAGAATTGCCATATTTATCAAAAGGTGGAGCAATATTTGAAAGAGCTGGATTGATGTACATGATTACTTCATTTTTATTTTCAAAAGATATAGCGTATTCATTAATAAAACCAACTACATTGAAAAAATGGGCAGTTGGAAAAGGTAATGCTGATAAAAAAATGATGATGGAATTATCAGGAGAAAGATGGGGAATAAATTTTACTGATGATAATATATGTGATGCATATAACTTAGCGCAAATGTGCAGACACACTGAGGGAGATGTCAAAGAATGAACACCATAGATAACTATTTAACACAATTGAATGAAAATACTATTTTATATGAGGGTGTTATATCTAATTGGGTTTCTAAATTGAGTGGGAAATCTAATCAATTACAAACTGCATTTGATAAGAAAGATATTAAAAAAGCGAAACAATTATTAGGATCTCCTCCGGTCAAAGGTGTTGACAAAATCAAAAAAGATACATTTTCTAAAGTTCCAGATTTAAAGAAAGAATATAATTCAAATTTAGTAAAGTATAGAGCAAAAGATGATAAAGCTAAGACTTCTTTAGTTTTAGGATATACTATTGCAAAGAGAGTAGTTGATGATATTGGAAAACAAGATAAGTCAACTAAAATGGATGGTTTACATTCAGCTCTAAAAAAAATATCAACTATATTAAAAACAACTTCTTCAGGATTATATTCAGCTGGAGCATTAACAATTCCAATAGTCCTATTAGGAAAAATAGGAGTCATTGCACTTAAAAAATCAACTATGTTAAAATTGAGTCGTGTTGGAATGGCAACATTTTTAATTGGAATGATTTTAGTATTAGTCAGTGAAATTATAGGAGAAACAGCAAACCTTATCAAACCCAAAGATCTTTCAGGAATTGATAGAACTTATAAGGATAAGTATTTTAAGGGTGGTGGGAAAGATAGTGGGAAAGGTGGAAAAAACCCTATAAATTCACGAATATAAAGGGATTACAAATGAATAAAAAAATTAAATTTGTAATACATGATCATGATGCTAAAAAAGCAGGAAAACATCAAGATTTAAGATTCCAAAAACCAGGAGATATGAAGAATTGGTTATCTTTTGCAGTAAGGAAAGGAGTTCCTAAAAAACCTGGTAGTCGTGTATTAGCAATTAAAACACATTTACATTCCGAAAAAGAAGCAATGACTGTTGGAGAAATTCCTAAAGGAAAATATGGAGCAGGGACATTAAAAGTATTTGATGAGGGAACTGCCACAGTTGAAAAATATAGTCCAGCTCATATAGCACTTACACTTAAAGGAAAAAAGTTAAAAGGGCTTTATCATTTAATTAATATAGGAGTTACAAGAAACCAAAAATATAAAGCTAATCAATATCTTCTATTCAAAGGAGGTAGTTTAAAAAAGATGAATACTGTAGAAGCGTATTTAAGAAAGCTTTCCGAGTCAGTTGGAAAACATCGCAATGTACCAGATTCCAACTATGATGAAAAGGAATTACAGATGGGGATTGAGATTGAAAAAGAACATACTGACTCTGAAGAAATAGCAAAACAGATAGCTAAAGATCACCTTGAAGAATGCCCAGATTATTACACAAGACTTAAAAAGTTAGAATCTAATTGCGAGAATTGAATCAAAGAAACCAATCGAATTTTATGCGAACAAATTAATATCTAAATAATATTAATTTAAATGTGAATTGAGGGAATATGATAATTATAACTGGCGGCGCGGGATTTATAGGTAGCAATCTCATTCAATTATTAAATGAAAATAACATAGACAATATTGTTGTTGTTGATGATTTTGAAGAAAATCCCGATAAATGGAAAAATTTAATAGGTTTATCAATATACGAATATATTGATAAAAATGATTTCTTAAAATTTATAAAGAATAGCAAATATCAAATCCAAGGTTATAAAATATCAGTAATCATTCATCTCGGAGCTTGCACAGATACAACAAATAATGATGTAAAATATATGATGGATAACAATTATAGTTATTCAAAAGAGTTATTAGAACTTGCTCTTTATAATGATGCACAATTTATATACGCTTCAAGTGCTGCAACATATGGAGCAAGCACTGAATTTAAAGATGAATTAATACCTTCCTTAAGTCCTCTCAATCCATATGCCCTTTCTAAACATTTATTTGATCAGTATGTATTCAATAGTAAATATCGTACGAAAGCAGTTGCTTTGAAATTTTTTAATGTATATGGTCCTAATGAATGTCACAAAGGTAAAATGTCAAGTTTTATCAATCATGCGTTTTATCAATTTAAAGTCAATGGACGCGTCAAATTATTCAAATCAAACGATCCAAATATAGAAGACGGAGAACAATCAAGAGATTTTATTTATGTTAAAGATGTTGTTAATGTAATATATAAATTTATGCAAGATTTTAAATCAGGTATTTATAATGTTGGTTCTGGATTAAGTATTTCTTATAATACTATTGTAAGAAGTGTATATAAATCAATGGGATTCTCTAATGGATTTTATACATCAAGAGGAAAATTTATTGATTATATTGATATTCCAGGAGATATAAGTAAGCAATATCAAAATTTTACAAAAGCAAACATTAGTAAATTAAAACAAGAATATCCAGATGTTGTAAAGTCTTTTAAGTCTATTGAGGAAGGAATTAATGAGTATGTTATGTTTTTAATGGACCGTAATAATTACGGAAGGAGAGTGATTGATGAGCGATAACCCAATGTCAGAGAATGCTTTGGAAGTTGCAACAAGTCGTTATTTTATGAAGGGTGAAACATGGAAAGATTGCACATATAGATGTGCTGAAACAATGGCAAGTATTGAAAGAAATAACAAAGGTAAATTTACTGATTCATTTCATGAGATGATTTATAACATGGAATTTTTACCTGGAGGAAGAATACTAAGAAACTCAGGTAGAGCAAGAGGTTCTTTATTTAATTGTTTTCATTTACCCATCGGAGATTCGATTGAAGAGATTGGACAATTTATTAAAGACTCCTTAATATTGTGGTCAGAAGGTGGCGGAGTAGGATGTAACTTTAGTTCTTTAAGACCTAAAGGTGATTCAATAATGGGAAAAGGAGGAGAATCTTCAGGACTTGTAAGTTTTATTGAAGCGGCAGATGGAGTTTCTCATACAATTGAGTCTGGTGGAGCAAGAAGAGCTGCAGCAATTGCTCATGTTGATGCTAGACACCCCGAAGTACTTGATTTTATTAATGCAAAAATTGTTCAAGGTAAACTTGCACATTTCAATATTTCAGTTTCAGTGACTGAAGAATTCCTTCAAACAGTCGAAGCGGATAAACAATGGGAATTTAGATTCAAACAAAGAGGTTATGGCAAAATACCTGCAAGAGAATTGTGGGATCAAATTGTTTCAAACATGGTAAATTTTGCTGAACCAGGACTTTTAAATTGGGACAAATTTACTAAAAATAATTCTTATTATTTTGCTCCAGTTATGGGAACAAATCCTTGTGGAGAAACAACTCTAGAACCTTATGGAGTATGTAATTTAGGGTCTTTGGTTCTTCCTAAATTTGTATCAAATAAGAATACGAATTGGATAAAATTAGAACAAACAATTGAGTTAGCAGTAAGATTTCTTGATAATGTAACTGATATTAATAAATATGTATTAAAACAAAATGATATCACAGCTCATAATTCAAGACGAATTGGTATTGGAGTCATGGGTGTTGCTGATTATCTTTTTGCTAAAAAATTAAGATATGGGTCAGATAAAGCGGTTCAAGAAATTGAAAGACTCATGAGATTTATAAGAGATAAAACATATGAATCATCAGTTAAATTGGCAGTTGAAAAAGGTGCATTTCCTAAGTTTGATCATGTACATTATCCTAAGGCATCATTTATAAGGAAACTTCCTGCTGCATTAAGAATGGATATTAAGAAACACGGAACAAGAAATTGCACTTTACAAGCAATTGCTCCAACTGGAACAATTTCATTATTAGCTGATTGTGGAAGCGGGATTGAACCTTTATTTTCAAAAGCTTATCTGAGAAAAGATAGAGTAAGCGAAAGAACATACATTCATTCAAAATATGAAGATATAATTAAAGAGAATAAAGGAGAAATACCTGAATGGTACGTTGATACAACGGACTTAACACCAGAAGAGCATCTTGAAATTCAATCTGCAGTTCAAAAATTTGTTGATGGAAGTGTAAGTAAAACCATTAATCTTCCTAAAGAAACTACAGATGAGGATTTAAGTAAATTATTATTAGAGTATATTTATGATTTAAAAGGGGTAACTGTCTATAGAGATGGTTCAAGAGAAGGACAAATTTTAAATAAAATATCTCATGAGGATGTTGTCAAACATCTGGAACAAAAAGATGGAATTGAAAATCATTTAACACCAATTGATGTATCGTGTTCAACAGGAAAATGTGAAATATAAGGAGAAAAAAATATGTTAACTTTAGCAGCTAATCAAGTATGTCCACACTCTGCAAATTGTCCTCATAATAGAGGAGTTGAATCATGTATGGGAGCAAATCCTGATAGAGGAAATATGTTTACATGTGAATTTGTTGATTCTTCAGGAAAAATATCAGAGTCAGGATTTAGAAATCCTCAAGACCAAACAGGAAATCAAACCATCCTACGAGGTTAAGAAGCTAAATTATTCATTTAGAACAAACTATTAAAGGATAGGAGTTTTAAATGAATGTTCATAGAAAGGCAAAATTTTCGCTTGGAAAGACTCCATTTAATGATCCGTGTATAGATTGTATTGTTGGAGTTGTATGCAATAAAGATGAATGTGTCGATAAAATAAAATATGAAATGGCACAAAATAAAGATAAACCAGAGACAATTAAAATAAAAAAGAAGAAAGTTAAAAAGACTAAATTATGGAGAAATATAAATGGAATCAGAAATTAACAACAAAGAAGATAAATTTCAATCATTATTAGAAGAATTTACTAAGGTAAGAGATTCTATTTATAAAATGATTGAAGATGTTGAAGTCATTTCAGCAAATGTAAAAGATCTTTTTCCTGAGAAATTTGATGCAAGATATAGGATGATTTTTCAAGAAAGAGTTAAAGCAACAACTGAAATATTCAAAACATTGCTTGATATGAAGAAAGAGATAACTAAAAACATCAAGGATGAAATTGACATAAGACGAAAAATTCAATCTGGAGATAAATTTGAGCAAATTGAAGAATTGATAAATATGTCAGATATGATGGATAAAATTGAAGAATTTGAATCCAAGATTAAAAAGACAGTTAAAAAGACTAAAACAAAACCTAAAAAAGTTGTTGAAGCTGCTGAAGAATTAAATCTTAAAAATATAGATATCCCAAGTATAGAAGAATTAGACTTGGGTAATATTGTTGACGATACTATAGAAATCTCTAAGGAGGGTACTTAATGGCAATGGTTGGTGGGATAAAAAAAGGCGCAGAACTCGAAGATAGTAATGATCTTGGTGATGAATTAGTTGAAGATAATGGAGAACCAGATCAGCTTATACCGAATGAAGAAGAGGTTATGGCAAGTATTTCTTTGAAACCTGATAAAGAACCTGAAAAAGAAAAACCAAAAGCTGCTCCGAAAAAAGCTGCCCCTAAGAAAGTTGAACAAAAAACTCAAGAAGATACGAAAATTGATGATGAAGCTAAAGAGTTATATGATGACTTTAGTAGCTTTTTAGAACAAAAAGCAGAAATAACAACCACCACAGATGAAAGAATTGTAATTCCAACTGGGATAAGAATTTTAGATGCTTATCTTGGAGGAGGTTTTGCAGTTGGAGCTTTTAGTATTGTAGCAGGAACTCCTGGAAGTGGTAAATCAATGCTTATTGCTCAGACTCTTGGAAATGCTCAAAAGATATATAGAGCACAAAAGTTTATTGCAGGATATATGGACTCTGAGGAATCAACTAGCAAATTAAGATTGTCACAGCTTGGAGTAAATAATCCAACGATGAATCCAATTGGTAATTTAACAGTTGAGAAGGTTTTCAAATTTTTAGAAGGAATGTGTTTATATAAAGAGCAAAATAAAATTATAGAAGTTCCTTCAATGGCAGTGTGGGATAGTATTGCAAACACACTATCTGAAAAAGAATTTGAAGCTAAAGATGTAAATTCAGTTATTGGTTTTAAAGCAAGAATGTTATCAATGCTTGTACCAAAATATGTAGCACGAGCTTCTCAATATAATATATGCTGGATAGCTATAAATCAACTCAGGGATAATCTTCAAATGGGACAATTTGCTCCACCAGCTGATTTAAAATTTATGTCAGCAACGAAAACAATGCCTGGTGGACAGGTCTTAAGATTTAATGCATTTCAATTACTTGAAATGGGAGTTAAGTCAGCATTAAAATCCGATGACGGAGCAAACGCAAAATATGGAATTGATGGAATAATTGCAAAAGTTAAAATTGTTAAGAATAAACTTTTTATTCCAAATGTAACAGTTGAAGTATTAGGGTCTTTTGTACGAGGTTTCTCAGATTTTTGGACTTCATTTTATCATTTAGTAGAATCAGGAAGACTTAAATCTGGCGGATGGGCAAATCTTATTAATTTACCTGAAAAGAAATTCAGAATAAAAGATGCTGAAAATACATATAACACTGATGAAAAATTCAGAGAAGCATTTGATGAAGCAGTTAGAGATTTCATTCAAATAGACATAATTGATAAATATACAATTGAATAGCAAACATCCAATTCTCTTAAAAACTAAGAACAAAAAACAAATTAATATTCGAAGATTAAATTAATGAGTCATGATTATGATTAGAGAAAAGGAGAATATGTTATGTCAACGATTACTGAAGTTTTAGAGAATTATGTTAAAGAGACAATTAAACAAATAGTAGACAATCCTGAAGAAGTAGATATTAAAATAGTTATATCAACTAAATCTGTAATTGTGCAAATTAAAGTTGCTAAATCAGATTGTGGCAAAGTTATTGGAAAGAAGGGAAGAATTGTTGAAGCTCTTAAAACTATTGTATTAGCAATTAAGAGTTCTAAATTCCCAGATGATACAAGAAAAGTATTAATAGAAGTCCTTGAAGATGAATCTATAGGATTTAATTATACCAAGTCAACAGGAGGAGATGATAATGTTAACTAAAGAGTCAAAAATGAGAGTACTTGAGAATTTTTACGCAATTGATTACACTTTATTCGGTAAGTCAGCAACTAAAATAGATGTATGCTGCCCGGAAACAATCAAAGAATATGTTACGGTTAAAGGTGCTTTATTATCAATTATGGTTGAAATGAATAAGCTCGTCGGACATACACCAGATGCGATAACTGAAAATATCTCAAGTAAAGATGTAAAAAGATTGGCTAAACAGTCTGCTAAAATTGCAAGAGAAAATGCTCAAAAGTTAGTGGAAACTGAGCAAGGCAAAGCAGATATCAAAAGAGAACTTAGAGAAGAATTATCCGAAATAAGTGAAGGCACATCCGTTGAAGATGTTGTTCAAGAAAAGATTCGAGCAAAAACATTTTCATTAGCATTGGATAATCTGCTAGTTGCAAGAACCGTAAGCGAGTCTGAATCTTATAAGAATCTTAATGAAGTTGAAGGGCAAATCCTTGAAGATGCTTATAAACTTTTAAGAGAAAGTCTCGTTGAATTATCAATTTTTATAGATGAGTATGCAAACATCACAAGGTAATGAAATTGTATCTGAATACGATCAACTACTTTCATATTTAAAAAAGCACGAACCCAAGACTGGTACGCAAGAAAAGGAAATCAATGAGAAGCAACATAGAAAAAAGTTGCAGAAAGACACTAAAAAGTTATTAGATTCATGTATAGAGAGCCCAAAAAAATCCAAAAATAAAAAATTTAATTTTAGTAAAAAAGACGATACTGGTTTTGACGTAGAAAAATTTGAGTCATTGATGAGAAGTAAACTTATAGATGAATCAAAAAGACTTCAAAGTTATGATAGACCTTATATTTCTGTCACTGAAGTTATATCTTGTATAAGGAAATCCTATTATCAGAGACAAAAATATACAATAGATATTAAGAGTCAATACAGATTTGCATACGTATCTCTTATTACTCATGTAGGTGACGCTGTTCATAATTTTATTCAAGATCTCTATGATTTTGAAGAAGTTGAGAAAACTATTATAAGTGAGAAGTATAAAGTTAAAGGTAGGATTGATGGGCTAAGGGGTAAATATTTAATTGAAATTAAAACAATAGACGAAGATAAATTCAAAGGTACATACATTCCTCAACATTACCATCAAGGATTGGTATATACTGACATTTTAAATAATGAATATAATTACTCTATTAGCACAATTACAATTGTTTATGTATTAAGGAACCTCAAAAAAATCTATCCTTTCGACCTACCTTATAAACCCTCACTTTCATCGTCATTTCTCGACAATGCTGTTATTCTTAGACAAGCTTTAGCATCGAAGAAAACACCAGAACCTATGAACGCAAACAAAGAACAATGTAGGTTTTGTCCTTATATTAAATATTGTATGAAAGATGGTTCCTCAAAGATAGAGTTACCTTTCAATAAAAAGTCGAATGACATATTAGAAAAAAATAACATGAACGACTCAATTTTCTTACTTTAGGGGGAATGAGCAATGATAATTATATACCCAATGTTAACCTCAGAATCTGTATCACATAACGTATTGCCAGGGATCTCGAAAGTATTAGAGAGATTTGTTATTGTGTATAGACTCGAGAAAGATATGAAACGTCTTGGCAAAGTCAAAGATGTGAATCTTAAACTCATTGATATTAAATTGTTTAGAAAGCAAATGAAAACAATGGGTGAGTCCCTTGGAATGGACATGGATAAAATGATGGAAGAAGCTGATAAGTATTATAATATTAGCGAAGCTGATCCACCAGGTGGAAAAAAGGATGGACTTTTTCCATCAACAGTAAATGTAGGACTTCCAAAACAAAAAAGTCAAGGCGGACCTGTTAAAGTAGAGATGCCAAATACAAAAGATATAATGTTAGAACCTACATATATAACTGCCACAACAAAATCAGGTCCTACATTAATAGGAATTAAAGTAATCCCTTACCCATTAAAAACAACCAAAAAAGGTGTTAAGGCAGCTGAATTATTACAAAGTGATAAAGATCTTAAGTTAGCATATTCATTAGCAGTTGGAATGGGAAGAAAACTTGTAAGAATGTTATGGTCAAGTTGGGTCAATACAGTTGGGAAGGTTTTTCCTTTATTATCAAGAACTGTAAGTGGTGATCCAAAGAAAGATATATTATTTGCTTCAACAACATTCACTGATGATACATTTGTTTGCATGGACACAATAGATCTTCAAAACTCAATAACACAGTCTGCATCAAGTGTTCGTAAACTTCATTATATGGGTTGGCGTTCATTTATATTAGCAGATAATGTTAATAAAAGAGTCAATTTTTGTATGAAAGAGTTTAAGGGAGTGTGTAATTTAATTCCATATTCTTTCTTATTCTCAAGTCTTGGAACAGGACAAAAGCAAACATTTGATGATCTTGAAGATATTAAAAAATCATCAGCTGCATTTTTCAGAAAGAAAGTTCCTAAGAGTAAAGTATTTGGAGAACAATTTGCTCAAGCTCAATTATCAAATATGAAAGTTATTGATGAGGGTCAAATTGTCCAAGAAGGAATTATTGAATTTGCTAAAAGTATGGGTAATAAGATAATTGGAGATTCTAAAAAATCTGTTAAATCAAACGACCCTGAAAAATTAGGAAAAGTTTTAGATAAAGTTCCTGATGTAGATGTTAATAAATTGAAAGCATTTGGAAAAAAGCAAAGTCCTGACTTTCCTAAATCATATGCATTAGCTAAAAGAGTTATTGATAATTCTCTTCCAAAAGATGTTGATGATAGCGTAAAAGATCATTATGCAGTAGGAATTGCTTTAAGAGCTGTAACACAAGGCGGTGATGCAGTTGTAAATACAAAAGCAGAATTAAAAGCAAGTATGCCAGCAATAATGAGAGCAGTGGGTTCTGGAGCAGGAACTGCAGCTTGGGTATTATTATGGTATTATATATCTCAGGTATTATTTACATTCTCATCACCTGTAACAGTTACAATTGCAATGATAATGGTTGCCAGAGGTATTTATAAACATGCTAAGAAAGAAAAGAAACTTGATGTTAAAGATGCTGATCATAAAAGAAAACTTCAAGTGTTAGCAAAGAAGGTTGAAAAAGAAAGAGCTAAAGCAGGAAGAGGACCTTATATTCAAACGACTAATATACAAACCTCGGGAGAATAATTATGCAAGAAGAATTAGATCTTAATAAAATTAAAACATCTGAGGCAGTTGTTAAAAGCAATGTTGAGAATTTAGAATTATTTGCAGACAATCATCCATTTCGTCTTTCATTAAGAATCAACAATTTTGAATCTGAAGCTGAATATAATAAATTCATAAAAAATGTTGAAACAACTGTTAGGCGAAGTGTTGAATACAAACAATGGAAATCTTATATAATTGATGTACTTGGAATTAAAACTTGCATGATCACAAATGAAAGAATTGATGAATGTTCAATTGAAGTTCATCATCATCTTCCTACATTGTATGTTTTAGTTAAAGGTATTGTAAATAAAAAGATTGAAGCAAAAGAAAAGTTTTCAACATTCGATATTGCCCTTGAAGCTATCAAACTTCATTTTGAAAATAAAATAGGTTATATAACAATTGTAAAAACAATGCATGAGAAGTTTCATAATGGTTTTCTACAAATCCCTAAAGAATATGTTAGGGGTGATTATATGACATTCATAAATGAATACTCTAAATATTTAGATGATGCTGACTTAGAGCTTATCAATGTAAGATTGGCAGCAAAAGAATCTAATTGTTCATGGACAAGAGATAGTTATCCAGGGCAAGATATAGCTAAATAAGGAGTTACCTAATGGCAAAATTTTTAGGAATTGAGACTGAAGCTCAACAAAATGAGAGACAACCCATTGACATTGAGCATATGCGTGATCGCTATAGAACCACAAGCGAATTATTCACATTTCCCAGTCCGACATTAGGTACCATTGAAAAGAATTTATTTTTTCTTTTAAAAAATTCCGAATATAAAAATTTTGAATTGAAATATACATATCGTCCAGACTATCTTAGTTTTGATGAATATGGCACAGTCTTATTAGGTCAACTTATTATGTTTGTAAATGGAGTATTTACAGTCGAAGACTTTAGTTTAGATAAAGTCGTAATCCCTACATTTCAAGCAATTGTCAGCATATGTCAAGATAAATTTGATATTGATAGAGATGTTGATGAATTGACAGAGGTTGCATGGTAATATGGAAATAAAAGATAAATTTAGTCTTCTTAAAGACGTCCCTAATATATTTCGTCTTTCAGCAAGCAAAATAGCAAGCTCATCAATAGCTAAGGGTCCTGCGAAAGTTTATAGTACATTAAAACTAAGTGAGGACAGAATAAATCATTTTACTAAAAAGACAGTATTCTCCACAATGGATGAAATTAAACAAGGTAAAAAGATAGTTAACTTAGTTAAAATAGAAAAGTATATTTTACCTGTCAGTTATAATTTCAATACAAAAACTATAATAATCAATCTTCAACCTTTTGGGACTGACGATATATCAAGAGTCGATCCTAGAAATATTTATGCTTGTATGGTTTATGGAATATGTTTTAGAGATTTGGTTACAAAGAAAATTAATGTAGCTGATAATACATTTTCTGTAATTGCATCTTTTTTAACTACAGTTCTTATGAGATTATTTGGAAAGGAATTTGGATTATTAGGAATTTATGCAACACAAATACCAGCTCTTAAATTTCTCACAAATTGTTATGTTTTAGCATCAATGTTCGGTGAAAAGAATAAACCTAAATTATATAAGAGAGCGGCAGCATCTGCTGGTGTTGACTTTAGACCTTATATAGATAGACTTGGAGAATATGACTTTACAGATATAAATGATTACATAAAATCATTATCTGACTTTAAAGTTATGCCGGGTATTACAAGACATACATTTGCTGCAAGAATATTAAAAACATTGTCAGTAAATTTTTTACCTGGAATTGAAGATGCCTCAAGATTTATTTCAATAATCACAACGTCAGATTTGCCCGGCTCTTCAATTGCTCCAACATTTATTTCAAAATACAATAGAACTGAATTTGATAAAATATTATCCATTTCAAAAAAGATTTTTAAATAGAGAGTGATTTGAAAGGAAATATATAACATGACAATTAATATATCAAAAGATCCTGTAGAAAAAAGAGAGCAGGAAAAATATTATGGCTTTTATAGAGCAAAAGTTGTAAACAATAAAGATCCGGATAAATTTGGAAGAGTTATTGTATGGATTCCTGATATAATGCCAATGATTTCAGATTTAGAAGGTATTGAAGCAAGACCAGGAAACACTCCTCTCGGTGGAAGAAATATGGAAGATCAAGACTCTAATTATTATGCAGGTTCTTCATATATTCCAAAGATAGGAAGTTGGGTATGGGTTTTCTTTGAAAATGGAAATCCAAATAGACCTTATTATTGGGGAGCTCTTGATATTGAAAATACCCCAACAGTTCCTGAAGTTCAACAAGGCACTGAATATGAACATAAGTGGGTTGTTATAAGAACTCATTCAGGAAGAACTTTTGTTTCATCCGATGATCCTACTGATGAAAGAATGGAAATAACAGGGAAGAAAAGAAAACTCAATACTCCGCCTACTGGAGATTGGGACTCTGTTTATGAGATTGATAGCAATCAAACAACCATTCTTTTAGATGAAGTTGAAGGAAGAGAAAAAGTTCTTATAAGAACCTATAAGGGAGATTATATTCATGTAGACATTGATGAACAAGAACTTCAATGCTATTTCAAAAACGATATTAAAATTCAAACTGATGCAAGTTTTCATTTAACAGCTAAAGATCATATAAGAATACAATCTGGACAAAATACATATATTGAAGCTCAAGGTGATCTCCATAATCATTCTACAAATACATTTACTTACGCTGATTCAGAAATTCATACTTTTGCAGGAGTAGGAGATTATACAACAACTGGAGCATATATTTCTCATAATACAGGAGGACCTTATTGTGTAGACTCGGGTATGGAATTATTAGAAGTTGGAGCATCAATTCCAGCTATGAGCGCTGAGCAGGCAGATCCTGAAACACCAGTCGGAGATAGGGATACTTAATATGGGATTATCTGAATATAGAGACCAAACGTGTGATCAGTATACTGCAACAACTCTTAAAGCGACTCGTCAACTTAATAATCTTCATAAATTGACAAGAGGTCCTAAAAATGAAGTTCGTAAATCTTTAAATAAATTAAAGAGTCAAGCAACAACTCCAGTATCTGAATTAGTAAGAAAACTTGATGTTCTTAAATCAGGAATGAAATCCAAAGTTCCTGATTTTAAAAATAATAAAAAAGATCTTTTAGATATGGCAAAAGCATGTACACCTTTTGCTGATTTGATGAATGGAAAAGGAAGTTTAACTGACGCAACTAAATCAGTTGTTGATGCTACAAATAATATGGTTGCAGATGTTATAACAGGCGCTGCAGATACGTTAATGAGTAATGTTGAAGAATATACATCAGGTGCTGCAATGGCAGGTATGGATTCATTATTTTCAGAATTAAAAATTCCTCAAGTTTTAGGAACTCTCGATCCTTTAATAAATTGTCTTGATAATATGTGTCCAGGAAGTAGGACTTCAGCAATTGTTGATGAATTAAACGATATTCAGGAGGAAATGGGTTTTGATGATGAAGGAGCTTTTGACTCTGCTAAAATGATGCAAGATGTTGGAATGCCTGCTGATAAAACAGAAAATTTAAATAGTATTGATGATATGCTCATAAATACAGTCAAAGAAGTACAAGATGATGCAGCAAGCGAAGTTAGCGATTTATTTACTTCAATTAAAAAAGCTAAAAAAGCTCCATATGTAGGTAAAATAAGTAGTTACTTTTAGGAGAATATAATGGACATTATACAAGAATATTTAAATTCATTACATAGAAGAGAAGAACAAAATCCAGAAGTTTATCCTCATCCAGTTGATGTTCCAAATCAGAATTATGGACATCCTGATGATTTATGTCAACCAGGTCAAAAATGGAATCCCCAATTAAATAGATGTGTCCCATTAGGGGATGGTGAAAATGAAGACTTTAACGAATGTGGTGAATAGGGGGTATTATGTTTTCGCGAATAACGAATGCTTTAGCAAAATTGAAAACTCGAAAAAGTCCATTTGAAGTTGAAACAGTTGCAAATGAAATAATTTTAAGAGATAAAAATAAAAAGCATTACATTGCTTTGATATATGATGAACATGATGGTTTTACAGTTGAAGTTGGTGGGAATGTGCAACTTAAAATCAAAGGTGGAATGAATGTATCAACTGATGGAGAAACTAATATTGTAAGCTTCAAAGATATGAATATTGATACATGGAAATCAAAGTTAAATTTAAATAGCAGAAAAGCTTCTCAGATTAAAGACGATCCTGAAGCAATAGAGTTTAGAGAGTATATGAAACAAAAATTGATTGACTTTGAAAAATTTCAAGAACAATCTAAATATAAACGAATTGAACCGACGATACTTGAACATAGCGAAGATTGTCCTAATAAGGGAGGGAATTAAAGAATGGGTCTACAACATTGGAGTTGTCCTGCTAATGCCTTATTTACATTAGGTATGTTTCAAATAGTTGGATTTTTAGACCAGAGAAAACTTCTTGTAGAAGATGTTTTTGGAGATTTCTTTATTGACCCTGATACTGAAGAAGGCTGGGCAAAGATTCAACAAATTATTGAACCTCATGGAATGTCCAAAATAATGCTTACTGGAGCAACTCCATCAAAACCAATTCGTCAAGGCGATGGTCAATTCGGACCTTTTATGATTCAAAAACAACATGCTAATTTTTGCATGATGTATAATAAAGCAGAAGAGCTTGGAAATATTAAAAATCCTGATGATGAAGATTTAAGAATGTGGTGGAACTTTGCAGATTTTCCATTTCAAAATCAAGAAGCTTCTATGAGATGGAATGCTATAGTTGCAGCATATGAAGTTATACATGAAATTGAAGCAAATGTTGAGTTAATGGTTGAAGCAATCAAACCATTATATTATAGCAATCAAGTATTCTCAAAAACTCCAATGGAAGTTCAATTTTTTGCTGGAGAAATGATGAATGGTAATGTAATGGTTCCAGACGGACTTTGTAATATTCCTTGGGGAACTGTTGATCAATTTAAAACAGATAATCCATTAGATCCAGGAATCATTGATATAATGTTTGGATTTCCTCTTTCAGCATTATGGTATATTCCAGTTCCTGTAATTACTTTCGGTTCAGGAGCAGGAAGTCAAGCAGGTGACCCAAGCACAACTTATGCTTTATCTTCAGATGATGATTGTTTTTGTAAAACAGGAAGCTTTGTCCCAGATCCACCTGATCCAGATCCACCTCCGCCAGCTCCTCCATATACTCCGGTGACGGGAACTGTAACACCTGATTTATTTACATCAAATTTATGGAAAGCTGAAATTGTGGCAGGGACAAATCCTGTAATAACTGGAACTATTAATTATGCATATCGAAGATTAATTGTAACATTTCCATAGGAGATTCTCATGAGTCAACTTACAGTAAAAATAATTAACGAGACAACTGAATCATGGTTAATTGAAGGACCTTTATCAAAAGGTAAAGCTAAGAAAAAGTTTATACAAATATATAATGATGCAGCTCAAAAAATTAATAGACATATGCAGGGTTGTTCTGGAGATGATGTATCATTAGATGATAATCATAGATGTTATTATAAAGCAGTGATAAAGTATTATACTACAGCATTACATGAGATGGAAAGAGCGGCAGAGAATTCAAATGATGAAACATATTCAAGATTTTTATATGATCATGCAAGATTATTTTCCGGTGGAATTCAAAATGCAACAAGTGCACTTAAAAAATTAGAATAATTAAAAGGGAATAATTATGGCAGTACAAGAAATGCCCGCATTTGAAAATGGTCTGGGTTTTATGTCATGTATTAAATTAATGGAATATCCAGATAAAATTCGTACGTATTTAGAAGGTTCTTTTGCTGAAGTATTTACAGATCCTTGGGGAGATTGGGATAAAATATTAAGAGTATTTGGAACATTTGGAACATTTAAAAGTCAGGAAAATGCAAGTTTTGCAAAATATGAAGATCAAGGAGATAGTCAAAAAGGACCATATTTTTTATCATATGCAAGTGATGGGATTCTTGTCCAAATGTTTGAAATTGCAAAAAAGCTTGGAGTTTTAATTGATGCTGATGATATGGAGATAACTTACAAAGTACCTCCTACTCCAAAAGAAGTTGAAAATTTAACAAAATGGAAATCATTAGTGATGCAATTTGAAAAGATAAAAGATATTGAAACTACGATGATTGTTTCAGCATTTGCAATGGGACCACTTATTAACTCTCAAAGTAGTTTAGTAAGATCTCCAGCTCAATTGAAATTATATAATAGTTATTTATTAGGAACTACAATTTCAATGTCTGAAAAATTTGGTGGATCGACTTCTGAATCTTGTGTTCATAAAGTTCCTTGGGACACTACAAATACAATGTTCCCAGATATGGTTGGAACTTTAACTGGAGATTGGTGGTATAATTTAATTGCCGAACAAATTGTTGATCATGAATATGAGATGATTGATGCTCCTCTTTATTATATGACTCCAGCTGATGTAAGTAATAATTATTTTGATTTTGATAATGCTGGCGATAATGTCGTAAATGTAGAATATGCAATTGCTTTGCCTGAGGATTCAACTTCTGATGTAAGTCTTGAATTAAAGACATGTTATGGAGTTACATTTAGTCAGGATTTGCTTTATCCTTGTGATGGAACTCTTTGCGATTATTCAGCAAGTTGTGGAAATCCTGAATATATAAATCCTTCATCAATAGACTTTATTATAGATAATAGATTGCATTGGGGAAGTTCTAGTTACGCAGGTCAACGAGTGAGAATAAAATATAAAAAGATTTCAATAGTTTAAGGGGATTTATATGACTGTAGCGAGACTCACAGATATTTCACATAATCCAAGTGATTGTCATTCATGCCCAGGATGTTGCCATGATGTAAAAGGACCTGCTATAACTGGGAGTCCTGACACAATTTTAAATGGTAAACCTGTTTTGAGAGCTGCCGGAGCTGATCAAGGAATACATTGTTGCTGCTGTGGAAGTAATTCATGGATGACTCTTGCAGGAAGTGGAGATATATATTTAAATGGTCTTCCTCTTGTTAGACTTATGGATCCGACACAGCATTGTGGAGGAATTGGTTTTATAGAAACTTCATCAGAAGATACAAATTCAAATTACTAGGGAAACTAAAATGAGACTTCCATTTAAACCTTCGTTATTAAAAGTAAGAAGAAAGAAAATTAAGTGGATTATTTTACATCATACTGTAGAGTTATATCCTTCTCCCGAAGCTAAAATAGATAACGCAAAATTTCAATTACCTTTTTTATATAATAATGCTATTGAACAAAACACTGCTGATATTAATTATCATTTTGTAATTGAGAAAATTAAAAATGATTATCATGCTATAACAACACGACCTTTTTCATATCTTTGTCAATGGGATGATATAAGTCCAGACATAAATGAAAGAGCTGCTCATGTTGCTTTATTGGGTTCATATGACTTTAAAATTCCTGAAGTTAGACTTTTAGAAGTATTGTCATATAAAATCCTTAACCCTCTCCTTAAGATGTTCGCAATACCACCTTCCCGAATAAAACTTCATAGAGATGTTTCTGATAATAAAGAACTTACATGTCCAGGTGATTTTATAGACCTTGCCAGAATACAATCATTAGTCCGACGTTATGTTATTAAATAGTAAATTTCCATTTAATTTTTTTTATCTATATATATTTCTTTATAAATAAGTATAATATTTGTAAAGTAATTTGGATAAAAAAGGAGAGTCATGGAACTTGAGAAAAAAGAAGTTAAAAAATGGACTATTATTTTTGGAGATGGTTGGCAATTCGAGCTGGATTTAATTTCTAATTCAATTACAAACAAATTTCATATCATTGCAGATTTTTTGACATCAATGTCGGAATCCTGCGATGGTTTTGAAGAATGGTTAAAGACTTTTTTGTTTGCATATTCTGAAAATGCTGACTTGAGATTTGACCTTTTAAAAGACGCTGTCCCAGTAATTAAGAAATATGTAAATGAATACATTGATCTTATAGCAACTGACTATGATAAATTTGTTGATGAGACAAAAGCAAAGAAGTCAAGTATTTTATTTAGAGCTCCTGAAATTAAAAGTATTATAATACTTTCAGGTTATTTGAAAGTATATGCTTTAATTTCAAATAGTGCTAATTTGAAATTAGATCAAAGACTTCATAGACAAATTTATAACTTATTTGCAGCTGATATATTAAAAACTGATATTGTCAGAAAAATATTCGACGTAGTAAAAACAAAGACATTTCGTTATAGTATAACCGACAGATATATGTGGGATTATATTAGGACAATACAATGCAAAGAAATCGACGATCACATAATCGAGATATTCAATTTTATAATGAATAATATCTTAGCGTTATGTGAAAATGATAAAAATCCAATCATCTTCTTTATTGGGGTGATTGATGAATCTGTAAAATGGTTCTTGAGATCAGTCTATAAAGGAACTATTATTTATGAAGATAGCATGTCAACTGAAGATATTCAATCTGCAAATATTGATAACTTGAGTGCATATTGCTATAACGATACATTGGGTCGATTGAAGGGTATTGCATATGAATTGATATATGAATCCTTGGAAGGAAAGAAAGGGGGAGTATTAACCTTTACGGACGAAAATGGAGAGGTTGGGACTGATAGCTATATCACAACATTTCAATCAAGAGTTATGGGTGTTGAGCATATATCACCCTTATGTGAATGTATTGTATTTCCAGTTCTTTCAAAAGTATTGGATATTCCATATAGCTATTTCAAGACAATATCTCCAGAACATGCAGCTGTATTATCAGTATATACTCATAACCTTTTAAAGAAGGTATTTAAAAATAATTTTAAGACATTAATATCAATGCTCCCATTTTACCCAAATGAGCAACCATCATTATCAACAACATATGTCCTTAAGAATGTGAACACATATTTAAATCTATTTAATGAGACACAGGATTTCTTTGGATTTAAAAATAAGATATTCTTTCATAATGTTCTTTGTCATTTTGTAGGAAGAGTATCAAGGATTGATTTTGTCCATGTTGTTGATGGAACTAAATTAGGTGGAATCCCATTAAGTAAAATTGAGGAAGATATGATAGAGTTCTTTATATCATTCTTCTCTGGGAATTTAGATGGTGAGTTTGAAGAAATGTCTAAAATAGCAAACTCTGATTTTTAGTTACCTTTTCATAAATTAAGAACAAAAACTAAATTAATGGAGCATAGATGAGTTATCCTGAAAATCCAGAAACTATAGTATTGAAAAATAGATTTTACTCAAGAGGAATGTCTGAGAAAAATTTATACGATTACTATCAAAAAATTCGAGGTCCTTTGATTGAACAAGTTAAGGGTCGCGATGTTATGTTTGCAATATTGGCAGGTTTAAATAAACCAATACTCAAACGAAAAGCTTCTGGAAAATTTATAATACTCACTCCATCAAATTATGATAAAATAATTACTGGAAGAACAATCTCTGTCTATTCCACAATGAAATATTATGAAGATATTGCCATTGTGGATATAGACGCAGATAATTTTGAACAAAGCAAACAACCAACTTTGGATGTTTATAACGCTCTTAATGGAGCAAATTTTATAAGAGACCTTTCAATTCGTTACACGGGAAAAACTGGTTTTCATATTTTTTGCGAAATAGTAAGAAAAACGAAAATAGATAGTGCTAGACTTTTATTAGAGCAATATCTCTTAACTAAAAAAGAAGTAACATCGCAATATACAATAGCTGCTAAAAGAACAAAGGGAATTCCAAATATAGATTTATGGGCATCAAATAAGAAAAATGGTGCTTTCATTAGTCTTCATTCTCTTTCTATAATAGGACTTAGATGTATGAAAGTTCAACCGACACAGTTACAATCTTTTAGACCAGAACAAGCGAGAATACGTTTTTGAAAGGTAAGGTGAAAAAAATGAAAGAAATATTAATATTGACAGATGATATATCGAATTATGGCAAATACAGAAGTTTATTAGAAGATGCGAATGTTGAAATAAGTCATAGATCTTCAGAACTTGAAGCACTTAGACTTATTAGAGAAAAGGTTATTGATTTAGTTATTATAGATTTAGATGTTCCTATATTTAAAATGAAAAATTTAAATGTAATAAAACATTTCAAATATAATACTGATGTTTTAAATATAGTAAATGACGTTAGCATTAAAGCAATTGAAGAATGTATTAAACTTGGTTTTGAACTTTTAAGAAAACCTTTTAAAAATGAATCACTTCTTTCTCATGTTAATAAAACAATATTTGGAGGAAGCGAGAATAATACAGATAACTTAATCACAATTGATGATTGTCTTGATGATAGTCCATTTTGTGATGGAGACAATTACGCGGAGGGTTGATATGGAAGATCCAAGAGTTGAGAAACTTCAAGAGTTAGTTAGGAAAATGAACTCATTGATTTCCCCAATGAGCTATCATGATACATTAAAAGATTTAAGAACAAAACCTGCCGGTGAAGTGTTTAAAGGAAATGCAACAAAATGTATCATTCCATGGAAAAAGGGAGCTCAATTAGTACAAATTCCTATTTGTAATAGGATGGGAATGATAGATCCTCAAATGATAGAGTTTGGTAAAAAGATGGTAAATAAAATGAGATCAGTGAGTCCTCAAGATGATAGTGGTGGAGCTGATATAATCATTGCCAAATTAGATAAATTGCATAAAAAGTATAGCAAAGATATTCCAAAACCATCTGATAGAGCTGCCCAACATGGACAAGTTACAAAATTCACAAATAAAATACTAAAGAATATTAAAGGACATTTAACGTAATGTTAGATCTTTTAAATGTTAATGATTTCACAAAAGGACTTGATTTAATATCATCTACAGAGATCGCAACTAAAGATGGCGGATTTCATGTAAATGGATTATTCTCAGAGTCCATTTTTGGAACAGTAGGTTCCAATGAAAGACGAACAACATATGCTTATATTGATTTAGGAGCAAATGTAATTCACCCAACAATGATACGTTTTCTTTATAGACTTGATGGAAAAATAAAATCTTTTATATCAACTGAACATACATATGAAGTTGATAAAGAAACGGGTGAACTTGTCCAATCTCCTGATGGAGTTTCTGGTATAGCTGCTTTTATTAAATTGTTTCCAAAGATTAAATTCAATCTTGGAACTCCAGCAAGAGAAAAAATTAATGCCTCTGTTCAAGCTGCCTATAAAGATAAGTCTATTTTTATTAATAAACTTCCAGTTATTCCACCTGGTTATAGAGATGCTTATCAAGATGAATCTGGAGATTGGGTAGTTGATAAACTTAATGATTATTATATTACTATAATGAGGCGAGCTGTTAATGTAACAACATCATCTGGATCAGGTATTCTTTTTGATCTGATGAATTATGGTTTACAGCAAGCAGTCATTGATCATGATAAATATATCCAAACTCGTATTGCTAAAAAGTCTGGAATTATAAGAAGTCAAATGTTGGGAAAACGAATTGATTTTTCAGCTAGATCTGTAATTACACCAGGTCCTGACTTAAAAATTAATGAGATTGGAATTCCTTTAAGAATTGCAGCAACAATATTTGAACCATTTTTAATTCATCGTCTTTTATATTCTGGAATTGTTGATCAAGACTCATTATCTAAGGAAGTTGAAGAGTTTGTTGGAATTCCTCTATCTGTAGATAGTGTAAGAAAAGTCATTAAATCAATAAGAGTTGGTGATAAAATTCCTGAAGCATTATATAATATTTTTGCAGAATCAACCGAAGCTGTTATGCACGGAAGAGCAGTTATTGCAAAACGAGATCCAGCACTTCACGCAGAATCAGTAAGAGCATTTACTCCAATTTTAACTCATGGAAATAATGTACAAATATGCACATTGCAAGTAACTGGATTTAATGCTGACTTTGATGGAGATACAATGTTAGTTTGTCATCCTTTGAGTAATGAAGCTCAAGAAGAGATTCAAGAAAAAATGATGAAAGCTAAATCTGGTGAGTCATCAACTGCAATAACATTTGAATTAAATAAGGAAATGTATGTAGGACTTTATACAATAACGAAAGATATTAAGTCCACAAAAGCAGCAATCGCTGTAACTGATAAAGATTTAGAAGATGCATCAAATCCTTATATTCCAGTAGTTTATAGAAAACAAAATACCACAATGGGAAAAGCAATATTCAATAGTTGTTTTCCTCCCACCTTTCCTTATGTAAATAAATTGATAACCAAAAAAGTAGTTAATAAAATAATTGATGAATTATTTAAAAAATACGACGATGATATTGTTAGAGAATCCGTATCTAAACTTGCTAAAGTTGGTTTTAAATTTGCTACAATCATTGCCCCATCTATAAGTATTCAAGACTTTGAACTTCCTCCAGCTATATATGAAATTAAAAAGAAACTTGATAAAGTTCCTATTGATGAAGCTCAAAGATTGTTAGATGATGCTCAAAAAATTCTTGCAAAACATCTTGAAGATACTGGGTTTCATGATTTGATAGAGTCTGGTTCTGGAAAAGGTTGGAGTCAACCAATGCAAATTCTTGTAGCGAAAGGAATTATTGCTGACCCAGATGGAAATGTTTTAGAACCTATTAAGGGATCTTTCGCAGATGGATTATCAAATGAGGAATTTTATAATGCAGCTCCAGGTGCTATGAAAGGAATAATTGATAGAGTCCATAATACTGCTGAAACAGGATATTTATCAAGAAGATTAGCTTTTGTGCTTAATACAGTTGAAGCTGATCCTTATCTTAGAGATTGCAAAACTAAAAGAACTTTAAATCTTAAAGCAGAACCTGATTTAGTAAGAAGGATGGTAGGAAGATTTGTATTAAAAAATGGAAAACCAGTTTTATTTGATCCCAATGATTTTAAAACAGGGGATTTAATTCAATTAAGAAGTCCGATATATTGTGAAAGTCCTAAGATTTGTTATACTTGCTACGGCGAACTAATAAAGAGAGTTGGTTCCCCTTACATAGGAATTGTATCAGCTCAGATAATTGGAGAAAGAGGAACTCAATTAATTATGAGAACCTTCCATACAGGTGGAGCTACTAAAATAGATAAAAAAGATATGATCTCCGATATTATTGATGGGGACGCATTTGTAACAAAGGATGTTGTTAAATCTAAACTTAGACAAGAAGGTAATTCATTAGTATGTTTAGATGATTGCAAAATAACTATAGGACTTAATAATTATGAATCTGAAGATGTTGCAATTAAAGAAGATGAGAATGTAGTTTGGTTAAGAAGCTTAATTTGTAATATAAGCTTTGAAGATACAGAATTCTCTATAATTCTTGATTATATTATAAATGTAAATATTATAAATGGAAATATAGAAGGTAATGCAAAAAGTGAAGTAATTCAACTAAATTATCCAAAAGGCAGTACAATTTTAGAATGTACATTAGAGTCAATTGAATTGAAAAAACAAATTCAATTTATTGATAGACTTCTCAGCGGAAGGGAAATATATAAAAATACAGAACATGTATTTAGACGAATATTTAAAATATACCAAGAACATTCAGGAATGGATTTAGTTCATTTAGAAGTTTTATTATCTAATTGTTTTAGATGGAAAGATAATTTAGCTTATCCTGCAAGACTTGGAAAAACATGGGATCCTGTCATGATTAATGTGAAGAATTTAGTTTTCAATACAGGGTTTGTAAATGGTTTGGCATTTGAAAATATTACAAAAGCTATTGAAATGGGATTAATTGCACAAGAAGATGTACCACCATCTGTATTAGAGAAGGTAATGACAGGAACACTAATTGAGGAAACTAAAAAATAATGAAGCAATATAAAGTCCTAAAACCTTATTCTCAGGTTTCTAAAAAATTAAGTTTTAAATTGGAACGAGACAATCCGTACATTCTCTTTTATTTTCCAGAAAATACAACATTACTTGAAACATATCCTGCATTGGACTTAAGAATAATAGATTTTAGGAATGTAATTGTTCCACTTACAAAAATTCCAAGAACTCGCTTAACATCTACATTGAAGAAATTATATAGATCATTAAAGTTGTATGCTAATGGAACCAATGAAAAATATCCTGAGAATAAAAATTTAATATTTGATTATTCAACTTATTTAAGATCTATAGATGTTACATATAAACCTATAAGTTATAGACAGCGAACAGGATTTTTGATTAAGAATTTATTTTTTATGACAGCTAATCAATTTCCTGAAAATTATAAAAAGATTTTATTGTACAATATTGTACTTGAAAATAATTTTGATCCAACGTTTGTAAATAGGAAATCATTTCCTATTGTTCAACAATTAAAAGATGAATCATTTCCTTTTGACGATCTTCTTCTTTGCATTACTCATAATAATACATCTACGTTTAGACTTTTGGTCAGAGATAAAGAATTTTCTTTACCAAGGACTTTACAATATTTGAAAACTATTAAACCTATAAATGTTGAAGAAGAGGAAGAAAAAGAATTAAATGATGCATCTACAGCAGTAGCTAAAAAGATAGATGTAAAACCAAAAGATAAAAAGACTGTTAATGTTGCAGTCAATAATTATTTATCAACTTCTCCAGCTGACTTAGAAAAGATTTCAACTGGAAAAGCAACTAAAGCTGATGAAGAAAGAATAGCTGTTGCATCATTATTATATAGGACATCAGGAGATTTATCTAAAGCTAAAAAAATAGCAAATTCAATTCCTCCTAAAAAGAGAGCAATTGCATTAAAGAGAATTGATAAACAACTCGTTGATGAATTGATTCCACCTAAAGATTCTATAAACTTATCATCCGAAGTTGTTGTGCAATCATCTAATGTTCAAAAAGTAGTCGATAAAAAAACACCTGAACACATATTTGAAAAGAGAAAAGTTGATTATAAAGTTAATCTCACAAAGGATATGGCAAATGCATTTAAGATGCTTGAAAATAAAGAAGTTCCTTTGAAGATTGAAAAAATAAAAATAGTTGAGCAACCTGATAAACCAGGAGAGATTGACCCAACTGATAAATCAACAATTGAAGTTATGCTTAAAGATAAATCTGGAACATCTCATAAAATTGAAATTGATGTTCCAAGGATTAATCCAGAGACAGGAATATTTAGAGTATATGGACAAAAGAAATGTTTGATAAATCAAATTATTCAATGTCCAATAACATTTCCTAAACCACATGAGTCACGATTTGAAAGTTCATATTCAAAATTTAGAATATGGGTTGTGATGACAAAAAGAATGAATTATCTTCATTCATATATGGGTGGTTGTAAGATACCTCTTTTAATAATGCTCTCGTATTCATATGGTTTTGAAAGGACATTAAAACAATATGGAATAGGATATAAAATAAGCGACATTAAACCAAGTAAGGACGCGAAATTTGCGATTAAAATAGATGATAGGTATATATATTTCACAAAAGTTGACACCCCATTAAAGGAGCAATTGGTTAACTCATTCATCTATGCAAAACCATCGAAATATAAGATTGATTATGAATTTGGAAGCAAGATGTATTTCAATGAATTAATAATAGCTATAACAGGAAGAATCAATTCAACATATTTAATTCAATCAAATCTTGAAAATATAGTAACACCTGTTGCTCATCAAGTTCTTGTTAATCAACAACTTCCTACACAACTTGAGCAAATAATGAAATATATGGCAACTAATTGTGTAGCTGGTAAAGAGATTAAGAGAAATGATTTAAGCAACCAAAGAATAAGAAATTCAGAAGTTATTGTTGATTTAGCTCAAAGTAGAATATTAGCTGCTTATACTGAGTATAAAGAGCAAATATTATCAGGAAACAATGACGCTGTATTCAATATTCCTAAAGGAGTTGTTTTAGCAGACTTTAATAAAATTGAAAATGTTCAAACAATGGAGTATGCAAATCCTCTTGAAGAAATGGCAACATTGTCAAGAGTAACTCCTGTAGGAAAAACGGTTGGAGGAATTCCTGATAAAAGAGCTATAACTGCGGATGCTTTAAATGTTGATAAATCTTATTTTGGAAATATTGATTTATATGACACACCAGAAGGTGAGAATATTGGAGTTGTTCAACAATTGACAGTTGATGCTCATATTACATCAGCAAGAGGTCTTTTCAAAACAATCCCACTTTCTAATAAAGAGAATGCAGGGCTTTTATCAACAACAACTTCAATGATTCCTTTTGTATCTCATAATGATGGGAATAGGATTATGATGGCGGCAAGTCAAGCAAAACAAATGCTTCCACTTAAAAATCCAGAACCTCCAGTTGTTCAATCGGGATATGAATCATTGCTTACAAATACATTATCTGATAGTTTTGTAAAGAAGTCCCCATGCACAGGAAAAGTTGCATCAATTTCAAGAGATGCAATTACATTGGTATGCTCAAATGGAAAAAAGCAAACAATTGACACAACTCCTGTTCATCTTAAATCAGGTTCTGGAAAAGATACTTTAAGTGTATTTAATCCAACTGTTATTAAAGGACAAACTATAAAAAGTGGTAATGTACTTGCTGAAGGAAGTTGTATTTCTCAAGGAAGTATTGCTTTAGGTAGGACATTGCTTGCTGCAGTTATGCCATATAAAGGATATAATTATGAAGATGGTGTAACGATAAGCGAGACATTAGTTCATCAAGATAAGTTAACATCTTTACATGGAATAATTGTAGAGGTAACTGTATCTGAAAATGATCGTTTAGTTTATATTTCTGAAATGGGTGATAAAACTAAAAAGGGTGAAACAATTCTCAGAAAGACAGTAGGTGAAATTGAGGAATTAATTGGTATTGATGATGATGAAGATTCAACTGATATTTTAGCTGGACAACTTATCAAGAAAAGTCCAGGTGGAACAATTGTTGACATTGAAGTATTTTCAAATATGACAACTGATAAATTTCCTCAACTTAAATCATTAATTTCAAGAACAAGAAAGAGATATAAAAACCCAACTAAGAAATTTTTGATTAAAGGAAGAAGCATTAATGGAATGTTGATAAGATTTAAAATAGAACAAGAACTTCCAATTGGTCTTGGCGATAAACTTGCTAATAGACATGGTAATAAAGGTATTGTCTCATTAGTTGAAAAAGAAGAAAATATGCCAAGGACTCCGTGGGGAGATAGAGTTGAAATTGTATTAAATCCTCTTGGAATTATTGGAAGAATGAATGTTGGTCAAATTTATGAATTGTATTGTGGATTAATCGGCAGAGAACTTGCTAAAAAATCAATCTCATTAAATTCAAAATCAAATGTAGTTAATTTATTTAAAGCTATATTATCTCAATTAGATAATACAAAAGATAAACAATTTAGCTCAGATTTTATTAAAAATTTAAGAGGTCTTAACAGAGCAAATTACAATTTAATGTTAGAGCAAATGAAAAAGACAGGATTCGCCCCAATCGTAGTTCCTCCATTTCAAACTCCTACTTATAAAAATATTCTTGCAGCAATGAAAATGTTAGATCTTAAACAAGGATATAAACTTTATTTGCCTGACTATAATACAAAAACGAATTATGAAGTTCCAGTTGGTTATCAATATATTACAAAACTTGAACATATGGGTGAAGCAAAACTACATGCTAGATCCACAGGACCCGTTACTTCAAAAACATTGCAACCGACTGCAGGAAAGAGAAGCGAAGGTGGTCAGAGATTAGGCGAAATGGACACATATTCATTTCTTTCATATAATGCGACAAAAACATTATCTGAACTTATGGGTCCTATGAGCGATGATATCGTGACCAAAAATGAAATGTTATCTGAAATAATTCAAACAGGTCAAGTTGAATATAAACCAACTAAAACTTCACCGGTAAGGGATCTATTAAATGCTTATATGGTTGCCCTTATGCTAGGAAAGTAAAATGCAAAATGAACAGCAAAATTTAAAGACTTTATGCGACATTATTGACCCAGAACCATCCGGAGACGATGATCGAGATACCCAATATGACGTTGGGGTTGTATTTTCTGACCAATATGATTTATTAGAAATTCATACTTATTTTGGATTAGATGAATTTATGGAGATTTATACATCTACAATAAATGGAGTAAGACAGCAAGAATTACAAATTCAAGCAACTTTATGTAGTCTGTTATTAGAAAAAATTGAAAATGTATATGATTTTTCATTTGACACTCATATCACTTTATTAAGGCAGAGGGATCTCGATAAAGTATATGATTTAGCGGAATTTCTTCAATATAATAATCTTAAATTTATAACAGGAATTTGGAAATCCTTTGGGTTAAAGAATATTGTATCATTAGATGTAGAAGATTTCTTCACTTCAAATAAAGATAATTTCCAAAAGTTAATAGAACAAATAACAAATAGATCATTAATGTATAGTAAAGATTCACTTATCAACCATTTTCTAAACATTTGTAACAAAGAAATATCATTATTTATGATAACACAAATGACGAATAAGTGGAGAATTGAAATTTCTGCGAATTTAATGAAAGGATAAAATTATGGCAGCTGAAGAAGATAGTGTAGTAATTAAAAAAGGACCAGTTACAATAAATTGTTTTCGGAGCGATTTAATTATGGTTGATCAAACACCTGACGGAGTTGTTATTAATTTGAAGGGTGGACTTGCTTTAAATTATACAGATCAATATATGGAAATTGAAACCAAAGAAAGAATAAAACAAGCTGTAAATCATATGGCAGGGAACTTAGAAATCGATCTTGGCAATCGAAGAACCCCAGCAAGAATTTTGGGTAAGTAGTCCTTGTTATATATATTTATATTTAATAATAAGAACTAGTTGCTCGGTATTCCTTATGGAATGATGTGACAAGATCTTATTTTACCGCCTCTATGCAGGTGGGTTTCTTAGGGAGAGTGGACATTATGTCTGCTCTCCCAACTTTTAAAACAATTTAAAACTTTTTTGCGCTTAAATTTAAAACAACTTTTAAAACAACTTTAGGAAAACTTTTAATGAACTTTTTAATTTATTTGTACGTCTTTAGAAAAAATGTTATATCTATATCCTACGTAATTTTGAATTTAACGAGGTGAATTATGAACTTAGTTTCGATTGAAAGATTAGTAGAGTCGATGAATGTGGACGTTTATCCGATTACACTAATGAAATTTTTACTAAACAGAGGAAAAATACTTTTCTATTTTTCAAAAGCGGCTGAAAAGGATTTTGAATTAAGAGGAGGGAATTCAACAATTAATTCTGACGAATGTGAAGCATGTAAATCTAAATCTGGAATTTTATGCAGAGAACATACTTCCATTGATAGAGTTATGACTGCTGACAGAGTATTATTTGACTTAGATACGAATACCTATTTTTATAAAAATGAAATATTTAGGATGGTAGGGAATAGACTGGTTATAATATATTGTCCTCATACAAAACTTATAAAAGGAAGTATCGCAAACGACAAAGTTAAGAAGATAAAACCATTGACAATTGAAAATAAAGATTTGACTGCATTACCTGACTATGAAAACACACACCAATTTTTATCAACTGAAATGATGAATAAGAATACTAAATGCTGGTTTAATAACCAATTTAGCATTATTTCAATACCCAAAGATAGAGAAAGTTCAGATTTCTGTTTAATTCCAAATAGATAACTTTCATTATCTTTAACTTTTAAAATAACTTTTAAGGAGGAAAACACGATGGCACTTAACATGAATGACTACAAAGATGAATTTTCAGGAACTGGCGTAGATAATAAAGAACCAGTTAAACCAGAAGATGAGTTTTTTCACGCAGTTTATATTGGACATTCTTCAAGAAAGAATCACCTTGGAATAATTGAAGAAGCAGGGAAATTCCATATTAGAGGAGTCCAATATAATATGGACAGTGTTAATATGATTGTAACTTTGACAAAAAAGATCTTGTCAAAATCAGTTGAAGTAAATAAGAAAGATAAAATAGAATGCTTTTCATTCCAAGATGGTCCTTTGCCTCATAAAGGAAGCAGCGGAAATGTTTGTGGAATGAACGCAAATGAAAGAGCATTAAATCCTTATTGTGAACCATGCCGAGCACAACTCATTGTAGTTGGTATTTTATGTGATGAGTCCGGAAATCCATTTAAAACTGAAGAAGGAAAACCAGTATTTGGATTTATTCGTGGAAAGGGAATGAGATATGTGGGTGTTTCTGATCATTTAAATACCCTAACCAAATTGGAACTCAATCCAATTGTTCAACCGGTAACTGAAGAAAGTAAAGAATGGGAAAAGAAGCATATCAATCAATGTCGTGTTGTGACCAAAATCACAAGGGATATCGCAACTTCATCTTTCAATAGCACTGTAAATATATTCAAATTTGAAGTTGGAACTCAAATTCCTGATGATGCAGTTGAAAAGATTATGCAAATTACCAAAAGTATAGTTGAAAAATTTAAAGAAAAATTTGATTGGTCAAAGACAAGAGCAGCTCAAACTGCCGCAGCAGCAAATTCATATGCAGGCGCAGGACCAACTCAAGCTCAACAATTCGGAGTTCCAGATCAAGCACCTAAAACTCAAGAATCTCAATTAAATAAACCAGCAGATGATATTCCTTTTGGAGGAAATTCAGTACCGGAAGCTCAACCCCAAAATCAATCAGTTGAGCAATCACCTCCTGCTGAAAAACAAGCTCCACCAGCTCAAACTGGATTTGGGTTTGATGATTTAAACTTTTAATTAAATTAAAAGTATAAGGTGACCTTATGGTTCTCGATATAGTTAAGAGACTTTTCTTTAAGAAAAATAAAGAGAGGCCACGAATGAAAGAGAAAAATACAACATTAAGAATGACTAAGAACGAAGTAATTAAATTATATAGAAAAACGAATTTACCGAAACCAGAGAACCCCATTTCTTTTAAGACTGCAGAAGAAGAGTGTGAAACGTGTTTAGTGAGACCTGTATGTACTGATCCTTGTCCTAAGATATTGGAAATATACAGGTCTCACGTTGTAACTGACCCAGATTTTAATGAAATCGAACATAACAGAAAGTATCAAAAAGAATATAAAGAAATGTGGGAAAGAATAAATAACTCAATGGATAAAAGAGATATGTTTTAGAAAGGAAATCAAAGATGACAGATAAAAAACAGGATGAATTAAAACACTTCGAGAAACTAAATATTTCAACATTACCTATATCTAAAGTAAAAGAAATAATTAAATCAAATATTGTGAACACATTGACGTGTTGGGATAACGATATTGATATTGAAAAACAAACCTTTCATATCATAGGTCCTGCCGGAGTAGGAAAGACACAGATTTGTTATCAAATATGTGAAGAATTGACACAGGAAATGTTTAAAGGGAATAAAGAATTTGAAATCATCAAAGTCAATGCTCCAGTATTATCAAGAGATGATTTTATTATTCCATTTCCAGTAATTGATAATGGTAATACATCATTTAAAATGCTGTATTCTGACTTTGTTCCAAAGAATAAAGATTCATTTGGATTATTTGTAATTGATGAGTTCTCTCGTGGAGATCATTCATTGCAACAATTAATGTGGCAAGTCCAAAATGAATGTAAACTTCATTTAATGGATTTTCCAAAAGGTTGGTTTATAGTTTCAATTGATAATCCAGATGACTCTGAATATACAATGGATTATCTTGATGATGCTGCCGGACTCAGGAGAATGCTTCATGTTTACACTGAAGTAAGTCCTATGGACTTTTTGAATTATGCAATGAAGTCGAATTATCATACAACTGTTATTGAATATATTCAAATGCATCCTGATTATTTATATGACTTTAAATCTCAAAAGGTTGGGTCTGTCTATGCAAATCCTGCTTCATGGGAAAGAGTTTCTAATATTCTCAAGGGGTTTGAGCAAACAGGTGGGATAAAACCTAACTTTAATGCAATAGAAGTTTTATGTTCAGGTCTTTTAAACACAAGTATGACCAGGATGTTTATGGACTATTTAAGAGATATGAAAGATATATCTCCAAGGGATATCTTCTTTAGTTATCCTAAAGTAAGAAAAGATATTGTAGGATTTGTTAGAGATCAAAATAATGCAAAGCTTGGGGAGATCATGCAAGCATTTCTGACATATCTCACAACTTCATTTCCTGATTATGGAAGAAAGGAAAAGAAGAATGTTGTTGAATTGTTAACCACAATTCCAATCGACACAGCAGCAATATTTATAACTCAAATTAATACATTTGGTAAAGCGACTAAAGAGTTTAAATATATGACCGATCTCCACAGAACATTATCAAAAGAATCAAAAGATTATAAGAGGGATTTTTATCAAAAGATTGTTGATGCAAGTAATGCCAAATAGGGGGATTTATGAATGATATAAGTAACATTGATGGTTCTGTAAGATTAAAGAACCTAGTTGCTAAATTAACATTACAAAATTCTTATTGGGGTTATCTGTTTTCAAGAATCAGAAGAGTTCCTGTTCCTAATTTTAAAAGTATTATGGGAATAACTAGCACAGGTCATGGAACTTTAAATTTAAGTTACAATCCTGAGTTAGTTGCTAAGACTGAAGATAGTGTTTTATCTTTAGTCTTAGAGCATGAGGGAATGCATATATTAAATAAACATATACCTCGACTCATAAGAATTTTAGCTAATGAAATGGATTTTAATAAACATAAAGCTAAGATGAACATTTGGAATACAGCATCCGATTGTTGTGTTAATTCACAAATAAAGGATTTTCCAAAGGAACTTCTTATAGCAGGGGATAAATGGAAACTTGAATTTCCTCAAAATTATAAACTTGAATTAGGTAAGGCAGCAGAGTTTTATTATCATAAACTTCTTGAGAAAACTAAATTTACAGAAATCTCAATCAATATGCCAGGTAAAGGTAAATCTGGAGATGATAAAGATGGAGATGATAATAAAGGAGAAGGTGAAGAAAGTAGTAAAGGATTAACTGGAAAAGCATTAGTTTGTGATCACAGTGGTTGGACTAAAGGAGAAGATGAAGGTGGAGGAAAAAGTCTTGATCCAAATACTCTTGCAAGACAGGTTGAAAATTTCACTCAGGAAATTGCAAGACAAGCTCTAAATAATTTTAGTAAAAAGATGGGGCGAGGGACTTTACCTGCTGGAGTATATGAATTGATTAATGAATTACTTCAACCACCTAAAGCTCCGTATTACCAAATCATTCAAAAGTTAGTTAAGGCGACTAGGATTTCTAAATTCAAAAGTTGTTCTACAAGAATAAACAGAAAAAGGACATATTCATTTATATTAAAGGAATTTGATTTACCTCAAATATCTCCTTTTCCTGGAAAGAAAAGAGATCTCACTTTTAATATTGGAGTTCTTATAGATACTTCAGGGAGTCAATCTAAAGAAGACATTATGGATGCACTCTCTGGAATTAAAAGTCTTGTAGAGAATGATAGAAATTGTCACGTGACTGTAATTGAAAATGACACAGTTGTTCAAAAAGAATATGAGATAAAAAGATTAGCTGATATTCAAATGAAAGTTAAAGGACGAGGCGGGACAGTGTTAATGCCAGGACTTGAGAGATTCAGAGAATTATCAGTTGACGTAGTTCTTGGTTTCACAGATGGTTATTGTGAAAATCTAAATGAGTTAAATAGGAAAAGACTTCCGAAGAAACTTATTTGGGCAGTTGATAAACAAAGAGGAACTGTTGAGACACTTAACAGGACAGGATTTATAGTTAGAATATAAAATTATAGAGAACTATATAGAAAGGAAGTTAAATATGAAAATGTCATCTAGAGAAATTGTAGCTTATGCAGAAACCGCAGCACATGAATGCGCAAGAGAATCAGTTAGAGAATGGAAAGCAACTGGTTTGTGTATAGATAAAGTAATGTTAGAAAAAATTAATGCCTTGAAAGGAAAGGGTGTTTCTGACATGACAGGTGCATTAGCTGATGATATATTTAATGACAAAGGATTTCTTTCTGACATGATTGGTGATCAAGTATTTGACGCAGGTAAAGATAAAATTGAAAGACTATCTATTGTTTCTGAGTTAAAAGGTATGAAAAACTTTGAAGCATGGAATGAGGCAATGAAGGAATTAGAAACCACAATGATCTAAAATAAGGAGAGGGTTATGAGCGAAATTATAAATATATTTAATAATGAATACAGTTTTTTATCGAACTTTTATAAATGTGAATTTGCTATGTTTTCTTCTCATAACCCTCTTGCCGTCCCATATAGATCAGTTGAACATTATTATCAAGCAAGTAAAGCAATAAATGCTGAAGAACATTTAAAAATTGTAGCAGCAGAATCTCCAAGTAGAGCTAAAAAACTTGGAAGAAAAGTAAAAGTGAGAGAGGACTGGGATCAAGTCAAAATAGAAGTTATGATAAAAGGACTTAATGCTAAATTCTCAGATAAAAAATTGAGAACTAAGCTTTTAAATACAGGTGATAAAATATTAATTGAAGGAAATTATTGGAGGGATACATATTGGGGAGTTGATTTAAAAACTGGAGAGGGACAAAATGTATTAGGAAATATTTTAATGAATCTTAGGGAAACATACAGGAAAAACGATGTATAATAAATGCCCAAATTGTGACAATGATAACTTCTTCACTACAAAGACTGTATTTCATGATATGACTGTAACGATCAAAGATGGTAATTTAATAGACGGAGATAATTGGGTTGAATCTAATTTTCAACCAGATGTAGCATATGGTATGTTAGTTTGTACAAAATGTAAAACAACTGTTACATTAGATGATTTAATGAGGAAAAATACATTATGACAAAAGATTATAGCTCAAAAGATATAAGAAGCTTGAGTGATATAGAGCAACTTAAAATTAATCCAGAAATGTATATAGGACATACTGAACATCCGACTCATCTTATTGAAGAATTATTTGATAATGCATGTGATGAAGCTCAAGGTGGTCATGTCAATGTGATTGCTATAAATATAAATACTAAACTTCAGACATGTTCTGTATTGGACAATGGAAGAGGAATTCCAATATCTGACAATGTACCAAAAATGATTTCTACAAAATTATTCTCTGGTGCTAAATTTAGAGATAATAAAACAGCATATGAGATTTCAAGTGGTTTACATGGAATTGGACTTGTTGCTGTAAATGCTCTAAGTGATAATATGACGATAGAGATATATAGGGGTGGAAGACATGGAATATTTAGATTTGAAAAATCTAGATTTAAAACTAAAAAGATTCATAACACAGAACCTGGATTTGAAGCACCCTATTCAACAAAAATAGAATTTAAAGCTGATGCAAATATATTTGACAAAATATTACCTGATATTGATAGACTCAGACTTCGTTTAATTACCGCTTCAGTTCAAATGCCAAATATTATATTTGTGTTGAATATAGATAATGAGAGAGAATTATTCAAATTAAATTTGAAAGATTATTATGATAAATACGTTTTAGATGGAACAAACGGTGAAATAATTCCTCGCTTATCCTTTAACTCCAGAAATGGAGTAGAGAAATTTAATATTTTAATGTCATATTCAGGTAAGGGTAATATATCCTCAGTTGTGGCATCATCTGTGAACTTGCTTCCATGTACATCGGGAGGAAGTCATGTCAATCTCTTTAATGAGATATTGAGAGATGTATTTGTAGCAAAAGGCAAAAAGCTAGGATATAACTTTCAACCAAATGATTGTTTAGTTGGATTAAGAGCTTATTTAATGTTGAGTCTTAGAGAAGTACATTTTTCTGCTCAGATAAAAGATAAGCTTACAAATAAGAAAGCATATTTTGATAAATTGGCAATTCAATTGAGAACACAAATTGAAGCTTATTTTAATTCCAATCAAGATATATTAGAAACACTTCTTGAACATTTTCAATCTTATAGACAGAGGTTGGATTATAAGAAATTGAAAGTTTCAAATAATGGCAAAAGAGCATTTACAAAATTCACAAAACTTAGAGATTGTACAACAAGTATGGGAGAATTATTTATATGTGAGGGTGACTCTGCTGGGGGCGGGTTAATTGCATGTAGGAATCCTAAACGACATGCTATATTTCCTTTAAAGGGTAAAATCCCATGTGCTGCAACAACTGCTGACATATTGAAAAATAAAGAGATAAGTGAATTAATGAAAGCAATTGGGACAGGTGTTGGTAATGACTTTGATTTAAGTAGACTTCGTTATGAGAAAATAATAATATTTACGGATGCTGATGCTGATGGAGATCATATAGCTGCTTTATTGATTTTAGCATTTGCATTAATTGTGCCTGATATCATCAAACAAGGTCATTTATATTGGGGTAAATCTCCATTATATGCAATTAATGAAAAGAAGATATTTCAACCATTATGGACTGATGAAGAAATATCAAAAGCGAAAAGCGAAAACCGAAAAATTACTCGGTGTAAAGGTTTGGGTGAATTTAATCCAGATCAACTAGAAACCTTTTCAACGAATGAAAAGACGCGCAATTTAATTCAAGTTGACTTTTCTCAAGACTTGGATAAAATTGTAAAACTATTTACAGATGTTGAACACAAAAGAATGTTATTAGCGGGGTAAAATTATGCACATTATTCTATCTAATGGAGCAGAGGAGACTACAGTACACGATTTTGTTGAGAAATTGAAAGACGCTGAAAAAATCAACAAAGATATGACAGCTAATGCTTATATTGAAAGGATTAAACCATTTGAAATGGTTATGTTTATTGTTGATGCAATGGCAAATGTGGTAATCTTCAGAAGGTTGTCAAGAGCAGAGGAATTTGATGAAGTTGTATTCATGGAGATTTAAATTTTATGGATAAATTAATACCAGAGATGTACAGAACATATGGGAGATATGTAAATGAATTTAGATCTTTCCCATTAAAAGACGATGGTTGCAAACCTGTTGAAAGGAGAGTTCTTCTTTCAGCATTTGAGATTGCAAGAGAAAAATATGTAAAGTCAGCAAGAATAGACGGACATTGTATTGGACATTATCATCCACATGGCACAAGTTATGGAACAATTACACAATTGGTTAAACAAGGTTTTCTTGATCCTCAAGGAAACTTTGGACATAACTTAGGAGTTGAACCATCTCCAGCAGCTGCAATGAGATATACTGAAGCAAAGTTATCAAAATTTGCAATGAGTAATTCTTTCAGATTGATAAATTATGTTGAAAGACAGGAATCTGAATTAGACGAAGAACCTATTTTTCTTCCATCAATGTTCCCAGTATGTTTATTGGGAAGAGATTATACACAAGGAATTGGATTTGGATATCGTACTTATATTCCATGTTATAAATTGAAAGATTTACATCAACGACTATTATGGTTACTTAAAGCAATTGATACAGAACCTATAATCAAACCAGTATCTTCTTCAACGATTATATCCTCAGACGAAGACCTTAAACAATTACTGACTACAGGAAAAGCTGCAATTAAGACTCAGGGTATAATTGAAGAATTTAGAAATAGTTGTAAGGTTATTGTAAAGTCTTGGCCAGAAGGCAAAAGATTTAATTCAATATTATCAAAATTTTCAAAGGAATTGGATAATGGTGATATTGGTTTTGCTGATTTATCAAATGCTGCTTCAGGAAATAATATTCAATTCCAAGTATTGAAGCAAAGAAATAGAGATAAAATATATCTCAATTTTGTAAAGAAATTGAAAGCTGCCCTTAAAGGAAGTATATCATTTGAGATAATGATATCTACTTTAAATGGGCAGGTTGAGTTATGTTCAGTTGATGAATTTTTGCTACATTGTTATAAGAATTTCTCAGAAGTTACTAAGGTAATGTTGAACTCTGAATATTCAAAAAATGAAGAGAAAATTCAAGAGAATTTAGATTTATCAAAATTAAGAGAACCATTAAGATCCTTTTTATCAAATAGAGATAAAGAACCACTTGATGAATCATATAAACGATTGAGTGAAGAATCAACTTTATCTGTTGAAAGAGTTAAAGATTTGATGAGAAGGCATCGTCTTAATAAACTTATAACAATGGATTTCGACGTCACAAAACTCTATGAAACTAAAACAGAGATTGAAGAACATTTAAATAAATTAAATGAATTTGTTTTGGATCAATATGAGGGATTATAATGGAAACTAAATTTGTAAAAGCAACTGAATTAAAAAATAATCTTGGATTGTATTTAGATGAAGTTGAGACAAAGGTTATTGTTATAAGAAAACATGAAAGAGATAAAGCTGTATTGATGTCCCATTCAAAGTATTTAGAGCTTCGCAGATATGCAGATAAATATTTAGCTCAAGACTTTGAAGAAATGAAGAATATGGGTAAGAGATCATGAAATATTATGATGGAAAATGTGAAATATGTAAGGGAGAAAGAAATGTAAGAGAGACTATTACTATCAGTACAATATGTCCAAATTGTAAAGGACATGGTGAAACATATTGGATTGATGAAATCATTAAACCAACCATACATCAAGGCATGCTTCATGATATTTGTCATAGAAATATTGACTTTCTTATAGAACTTATAAAACAAGAAGGAAAAAAGGTAGGAGAAGCACTTGATGTTTCAGTTAGAGAAGTGAGTGCATATGAAACACAAGAAAGAGTATTTAAACAAAAAATGCTTATGGAGCAAATGAAACTAAAATCAGATGGATTATCTAAAGAAATTAAAGAACTAGTAACTGAATTTAAGGAGAAATGATATGGAAAAATGTCCAGTTTGTGGAAATTTATTTAAACAATTACATTCACATTTATCCACATGTTCAGATGAAGAACATGTAAAATATATTAATATAGTATCAGAAAGAATAGACTGGTTTTTATTAAACTCTACATATTATATGAATGAAATTCCAAAAGTAATTATGGAAAATGATGGATTATATTGTTATTCTTCTTTGGTACATAAGAGAGAGTTAGAAATTTGTCCAGGAAGAGGTTATAAAGTAATGGGTTTGAGAAGAAGAGGAAATAACAATCCTGTGTTCAAAGATGGAGTCATTGAAAAAATATCAAACACTGTTGCTAAAAAATGGGAACATGGTGTTTATGAAAATAGACAAAATGGAATGTTAGATAAGAAAGGAGTTGATCACCCTGAATTTAATGTATATACATTTTTAAAATGGAAATATAAGGAAATATATAATTATTATCATAATGATAATAAATGTTTGATTCATGGTTGTGATAAAGAAGTTGAAAATGTTCATCACATTGATGAAAATCATGACAACTTTATGTTGACTAATTTAGAAGGTTATTGTGTATTTCATCATATGGATAGACATTACGCAGCACGAAAGACCCCATATACAGAGATAACTAAAATTATTACATTTGATTCATGCCATAATTTATTGAATTATAACGGAAAATGTAGAAACCTTCATGGTCACACATATAAATTGGAGATTACTGTTAGAAATAGAGTTGATTTACACTCTGGAATGGTAATGGATTTTGGAACTCTTAAAAATATCATCAATAAATATGTAATTGAACCATTGGATCATAAATACTTAAATGATGAACTACCTGAATTTAATCCAACTGCTGAAGTAATGTGTGATTGGATTTGGAGACAATTGGAATTTGAAGGAAAACTCAAAGGATTATATGAAGTTAAACTATGGGAAACTCCAAACTCTAATGCTTCAGTCAATCAAATGGGAATGTTTTTGTCTCCATTATATGCGATGGCATTATATGATGAATTGACTCAACATTATAAATGGGATAATAATGCTTGATTTTGAATTATTGCATGATCCCTGCGATGATTGTATCGTGGGGTTCTTATGTAACAAAATATGCGAATTGAAAACAGATTATGAAACTACATTTAATTCATATGATTATCAATGCAATTTAAGAGTATATTATGCACATGAAAAAAAATGTAAAGAATTCATAAAAATGTATTTAGAAGAAGGAATGTCTCCACTACAACAAATGGCAAGGGCGATGAAATCTTATGATAACAGCGAACGAAGCAAGGGAATTGTATTTAAAGAATAATCATTCTAACTCAATAGATGATTTTATAACCGTTTTGGATAAAGAGATTAGACATAGATCTGAAAATGGGGAATCATGTTTATATGATGCAACTTATGTACTTGTAAAACATGGAATACACATGCCAAATTCAAAGACTCTAAAAAAGGTATGGGCAAGATTGAGTGAGTTAGGTTATATCATTGAATTTATTAAAATTTCCTTAGACGATGAACCACAAAGAACTACCACAAAGATAAGTTGGTGAAAATATGAGACTATTTATACCAGAATTAGGAACGAGGTTAAGACTTATACAACCTTGGTCTTTTAATCTTTATTGTGAATCAAGGAATGACAGTCTATTGTGGCATTATGAATATTTCAAAAGAAATGAACAAGGTCGTAAATTAGACACAAACTTTAAATATAATGACATTGTAGACAAACTTAAATTAGACATTGGATGTATTTTAAAAGTTGACAGAATATATATAAGGAAGGGAGCTAATAAATATAGCTCTGTTACATTTCATTTAACTCTTCCTGATGGACGAAAGTCAACAAAACCACTTCAACAATGGCATGCAGATCTTAAACCAAGAAGAATTCCATTGAGATTTTGGGCAAAGTTAAATGAAGTAAATACAATTGAATGTGAAATCGTGGAGTAAATTATGAGAGATCTAACTGATGTTTTAGATGAAATTTATTATCAATACGATCTTGGTTATGAAGATTTTCATGGAGAAGCTCTAAGAAGAGCAATTGAAATTATTAAAGAACATAAAGCAGACGAACCATGGACAGAAGAAAAAGTTAAAAAACGACAAGAGGAAACAGAGAAAGAATTACAGAAAGGAATAAATCATGGGTGAAACATTTTTAACTGCAGATCCACATTTAGGCAATCATGGAATAATTGAACATTGTAATAGACCTTATAATCAAGTTAGACATATGGACGCTTCATTGATAAGAAATATTAATGAAGTAGCAAAGGAAGACGATGACTTATATATTGCTGGAGATTTTTCAATGCATACAAAATCTCATAGAGGAATGTTTGAAGAATGGGCAAGAAAAATTAAATGTAGAAAACATTTGATAATGGGGAATCATGATATTAAAGATCCTACTTTTTATACTGATATTGGCTTTTGGTCTGTTCATTATCCTTATTTCGAAATTGATGAATTTGTAATTGTACATGATCCAGCTCTCGCACTTGTTGATAAAAGTAGAATATTTTTATGTGGTCATCTTCATACTTTCTTTAAAACAAAAGCAAATTGTATTAATGTTGGAGTTGATGTTTGGGATTATAAACCAATTAGTCTTACTCGAATTAGAAAAATAGTTAAGGATTTTTCTACAATTCATATGATTAATAATCAAAAACAAATCATGCTTCCTGATGATATTATTGAAAGGAATTGATGATGATTGAAGGTTGGACACAAATAAATGATGAAGTATTTGAAAGAGTGAAAGCTCCATTAGGTGGGATTTTTAAAGCTCGGATTCATTGTCTTTATAATCAATTTCAAGAATCTCATAGATACACTGGAATTGTCTCAAATGGGCATTATAATCTATACACTACTCCGACAGTTGGAGATTTTGAAGATTGCGCAAAAGATCTTGAAAAATGGTATTTGGATTTCATTGAAACTGAATATAAGGGACTCAAGATGAAAGAAGTAATAAATTTAGAAGTAGACTCTGATGAATATAAGAATTTTATACGCAGAGAATATGGAAGGATTGAATATGGGACTTGATTCACCTAATTATATAGTTTATATTCCTAAAGACTTTAATATTTTAACCGACGATAACTATGAAAAATTTAAAAGATGTTTTTTAGCATACTATGAGAAAGATGATAGTATGCTTATTAAGCATTTAAATGAAACTGTTAAGACTTTTGAAAAGTTTAAGGATAATACACCTAAACTTAGATTAACTGACTTTGATGGAAAAGAATATGAATTTTATGCAATTGTTGATTTTTGCTATGAAAATTTTAATCCAATAACAATAGGACTAACTTATTCATATGTAAGAGAAATGTATAATATTTCAGCATCTGACCCAATGATGGAAACAATTACAAAGGATATATTTCAAACATTATACGGGAGAATGAAAAGTGACGGAAATTGAAAGAGTAAATTTATCAGTTTATTTTGTAGGTATTGCGAAAGAAGATGTAAATGTTATATATTCTAGTCTTCATAAATATTTATCTGAAATGACTCCAAAAGAACAAGAGTTGAAAGACGATGATTATTTTGGTGAACTGGAAGCTGAATTGTTAAAAGTAGTTGAAGAAGGATTTCTTAATAGTAAAAATAGCAAAGTTGATTTTAGAGATGTTTTGCGAGTACTGAAAGAGTTTGAAATCCATTCAATTATGTGTAGCATTGAAGGAAAAGGAACTGCAGATTACGTAATAAATACATTGGTATAAAGGTGAATTATGAGTTCATGGAGAACTACAGTTGGGATTGAAACTCTTGATGTATTAGACTTTGAGGAATTCTATAAATTTATAAATGACGTTAAATCTGGGTATGATACATTTGAAGAAATATATTATAATGACAACTATGGAACAATTGAAAAATTTAAAGAAGAAATAAAAGAAATATATAATTTAGCAATTGATGAAGAATGTTTTACGTCAGATGATTGCTTCATGAATAGAACATTTTGTGGTGAGTTAGCTAGATATATTAAATCTAAGGGAGGATTTGAAATTTCTGGTGATAGTATTTCCGGATGGGATCCTCAACTCATAATCTTAACTAAAGATAATAAGAAATTTATGAAAAAATTCAAAGAGTTTAAAGGAGAATAATGAATTTTATACAAAGGGGAGGAATTGCGATACCACGACAATATGAAAATGAAATGTGGTATCGTGAAATAAGGGCGGACTTATTAAGACGATCTCAAAAGTATCAAACAGCTGACTATGAAATTTTAAAATTTTACATTGAATCTCAAAACTTATTAACAATTCCAAGATTTTATCCTTTGCAAAAGTTCATGAAGCATGAAAAGTTTACCTTCGATGATAGGCGCCACGAAGGCAAACAAATACAGATAGAACATAATATAAAACCAAGGAACGAATTACAAAAGAGAGCTATGAATTATATGCTTGAAAATGATTCAGGTATATTGGAATTACAACCTGGGACAGGGAAAACTGTAATAAGTATTTCCATGATAGCTACTCGAAAAAGAAAGACTTTAATATTAGTTCATAGAGACTCTTTAGTTGAACAATGGATTAATAGAATTGAAGAATTTACCAATCTCGATAAATCTTCTGTAGCACGATTGTCATCCTCGACATACGAAGAAGATCTTACCCACCCGATTATTATTACCACAAATCAGACTATGATCTCAATATTAAAAAGACAGCGAGTTGAATTTTTAACTGCAATTCATAATGCTGAAATTGGGATATTTATTGCTGATGAAGTACATACCACAGTTGGAGCTCCTACTTTCTCTGAATGCTCAATTCATTTACCATGTAAAGTTGTATTTGGATTAAGTGCAACTCCTTATAGGTGGGATGGTAATGGAGATATTATGGAGTATCATCTTGGACAAATATTTGCTGAAGAAGATGATGAAGGGACTTTACCTGCTGAAGTTACAGTTATCGGATTGGATTATGAAATTGATCAACCCTCTCGACATGGGTATTTATATTGGGGAGGGGATTTCCAAAGGGCAAGATATTTAAATTTAACGAGAAAATCTGAAAATCTTCTTAAAACTTGCGAAAGACTTATTACTAAATTAAGGAAGACAGATAGACATAGTGTTGTGATGTGTGAAAGGATAAAACTTATTGATGAACTTTATAATAAGTTAGATGATGGAGATTCCTCAATATTCACAGCAGGACATAAATTAGAAGTATTAAAAAAGAGAACCACATTTACAACTCCAGGAAAAATGAGAGATGGAGTTGATGCTCCTTGGAAAGACTCTTTATTAATGACATCTCCCATATCCAATGTTGCTCAAGTATGTGGTCGTGTGACTCGAAGTAAAGATGGAAAACAAAATCCAGTTGTTATTGATTTAGTTGACATTTCATGTAAACCAATAAGAAATACAATTCATACAAGACTTAAATATTATGAAAAGAAAGGTTGGAATGTAAGATTTTTCATCTATTCAAAAATCAGAGGATTACAAGAAACGATTGAAGAACAATTTGTAGATCTATTGAAGGAATTATAATGACAACCTTTAAATTTTCAGATGAAGAAGATGATCGTAAAATAAATGAAGTTGATGATCTTGAAAAATTTTATAAAATCGAATTTAAGGTATGTAAGGATTGTATAGTTAGAATGTTATGCAATAAGATATGCGAGTTATGTGAAACTGAAATTCAAAATAGGTTTAGGATTAAACAACATGAATGACATTTTAGATAGATTCAGTCCAAATAAATTAGGAAGAGAGTTTATCAAAACAATTGAAGAATTATATATGTTTGAAGTTGAAGTATGCAAAGAATGTATAGTTGGTCCAATATGTGATAATATATGTCAACCTTGTAGAACTGAAATTCTTAAAAAGATGAGCTATGAATAATATTATAAATACAATAAAGAGAACTATAGAACACGCGTGGTATGTGGCAAATCCTCTTGAAAGAGCGATTTTAATATTTGGAATTATAGTAATAATATTAGGACTTATAACACTTGCAATTAAAGGATAAAAAATGAAATTTGCATTTACCGCTGACATTCATTTATCAGGTTATTCACAAGACAAGATTGTGAATCAATTACCCGAGAGATTAAATTCTCTTAAGAATGTGCTTTATAGTATTGCGGCACATTGCATTCAAAATGATATTCCAACAATTGTAATAGGCGGTGATACATTACATGGGAAATCTTTGATACATGCTTTAGCTCAAAGTATTATGTTAGAGTTCTTCAGAGATTTCATTGAAAAACTGGAATTTATAATTATTGATGGAAATCATGACTTATCAGGAAAAGGCAAAGACGCTGTTTCTGCATTAAAGTCTATTGATAATGAACCAAACGTGACAAGATTTTCAAAACCTACAATGATTCAAGATGAGATTTTCTTTGTTCCATGGTCTTATGATATGGTTGATATTATTAAGAATAATAAAGCTAAATTTCTTATTTCACATTTTGGATTAAACGAAGGTATTTTAAATAGTGGGATGAGTATTATAGCTGACATTGGACTTCCTCAATTAGTAGGAAAATATCAACACGTTCTTTTAGGACATTATCATAAACCTCAATCAATTATTAATAAGGATATCTCTTTACATTATGTGGGGTCTCCAATTCAAATTGACTGGGGAGAGAAGAACGAGGAAAAAAGGTTCTTAATAGTTGACACCGATAAACCGTCAATAGAGAGCATTGCAACTGAGGGTTATACAAAATATATAGAATTTTATTTAACCCCAGACAACGCGTCTGCATTAGCAGAGGAAGCTAAACAATTAAAAGACAATGGACATTTTGTAAAATTAGTAAAGACAGAAGCTATTGACACATCTTCACTTGAAACTGACTTTATTGTAGTTGATAAAACTGAAAAAGATATTACGAATCGTGGTGTTGACTCAACAATGTCAATGACTGATAAACTCGAAGCATTTCTTGCTATCAAAGAAATTCCAGAACAAGAAAGAGAAATGTATATGAAATTAGGAATGGAAATTATAGATGATTCTGTAGGAGAATAAAATGACTCAAGAATTAATAAAAGACGAACTCATAAAAAAGTTTTGTAAAGAAATTGATATGGAAAGTGAGAATGCAGAGATAAAAGAAATAACAAATGAAAAACATGAAGTTGAATTTATATTTCCTCATGATGCTATAAAAGTAGAAGAAGTACAAGAAGCAATAATTAAAACTACATATACAGTAACGGAGAGATTTAAATTTCTGATGGAACCTTAAAGGAGAATAAAATAAATGGCAGGATATTTGCAAGAAGGAACTTTAAGGAGTGCTTCATGGCAAAAGATTGTTAATTTAATATACAAACGAGAGATTAAACAAAAAATACTTAATCCTGTAGATGAGCAATTTTATAGAGCATTATTGGAAGATAAGGATCATAAGAAATATATTGCGGTAGGGTGTTATGATAAAAATTTAAATAGACCAATTATTGAATTGAAACAATGGAGAGATTTATGAAAAAAGAAAGCAATCCAAAACCACCAACAATTAAAAAACCTTCTCCCCCACCTCCGCCTCCTAACAGATCATTTAAAGAAAGTGAGCTTCCACTAAGATCTACAGATGGAGATATATTCAGTCCAATATATCCTCCACCTAAAAGAATAATATCTGAAGATGTTAGAATATCGAATGTTATTAAAGGAATCAAGAAAATGACAAAAAGATTATCAAGAGGTTCAACTACAAAATTTAAAGTTAAAAATATTGATCATCCATTCTTAATGCAAGCATTATCTCATTATGAAAAGTATATAAATACATTTAAGGATGCCGAAAATCTAATAATTCCATATGAGGAAGTAAAAAGAAGATCTGATAGTTTATATTATACTTTTAATGTAGAGGAAGAATAATGAAAATAAAAGTTAAAATTGATCTTGAAGAATGTACAAATGGGTTTTTAAATAAACTAAGTTTTACTTTTAATGTTAAATTGTATATTGACGATAAACTTATTTTTGATGTATATAACTATGATTTAAATCATGAGACTGCATTTAGTAAACTTGAGGCATTTGGAGATAAAAAAGATAAAATAGGTCAGTATGTTTCAGATTGTATACATAAAACTATAAAAAAAATATACTTTCTTGATGATTATGAAACTGAAATAAAGGAAGAATAATGAAAGATATTCAATTTTTAGCAGTTGGTCTTAAAAACTTTGGGTGTTATAGAGAAGAAGTCGTTCTTAAGTTTGAGAGCGGGAAACTATTCTTAATAACAGGACCAAATGGTGTTGGAAAGACTACATTCTTTGATGCAATGTCATACGCTTTATATGGGAGAACCACAAAAGGTGGTACTGGAGAAGACGTAATAAACAATGAATCAAAGAATAATTGTAGATGTTGGGTGGATTTTACAGTTGATGGAGAGTTATTTAGATGTGATAGATTTGTAAAATATACAAAGATGGGTACGACTGTTCATTTGAAAAAGGGTACTGAGACTATTAAGAAAGGAAGTAAAGAGGTAATCCCTTATATTGATCAAATCTTTATGCCATACAAACTCTTTTTGAATACTCTTATGTTTACTCAAAAGGTCAAGGATTTCTTTACTGATTTAGGGGATTCTGCTCAAAAAGAAATCTTTCGTAAAATACTTTTATTAGACAATTATATTGATTTTCAGAAAATGGCATCAAATAAGTTAAGTGATGTTCAACAATTGATTGATAAAATTGTTAGTCAAATAAAAATAGACGAAGGTGTTTTGCAAAATATATTGACTCAAATAAAAACAGTTGAATTTCAAGAGGTAGAGTTTAACAAAACAAAAACAGAAGAATTAAATAAGATAGCTACCGAAATAAATTCTACAGATACTGAGATTGAAAAAGTTAAAACCGATTTAGATGTCTATAAAGCTTTTAATCACGATGCTCAAAAAGTGGATATTCAAAATCATTTATCAACTATTCATAGTGAGGCAGATTCTATTAAAGCTGAGATAGAGTCTAAATTAAATCTTATTGTATCTCAAAAGACAAATAAAGAGCAAGAGTTTAAACATATTGCAACACAAAAAGAATCGGATCAAAATTTAATTCTTTCAGAAAAAACAGCTGAGTGTACTAATCATAAACATGAAATTCAATTGATTTATGATAAAGTTATTAATGAAGCAGATACTGAATACAATGCAAAATTATCGGAATGCACAGTTATCTCCAGTAAACAAGAAAGACTTGATCAAGATTTAGCAGAATATAAAGAATCATCATTTTTAGAAGAAGGATCAACCTGTCCGACTTGTAGACAGATTCTTGGTAAAGAAGCAAAAGGATATTTGGACGAAAAAATTGAAACACTGACAAATGAATTAAATACTCTAGCACTTGAAAAAACAAGAATTCAAAAAGAAGCAACTATAGAAAGAGATGATAAAAAGAAGAAAGCTCTTGAAATTTATAATGCAGAAATTATAGAAAAAGATAATATTTTAGCTGAAGTTTCATCCAAACATGCAACTGAAATGCAAGATATTAAAACCAGATTGGATAATGTTTTAGTTAAAGTGAGTAATCGAGCAACTACTGAAATAGAAGCAATAACCAATGATGGAAATACAAGAGCTGAGAAAATTAAAGTTGAGGAATATACGGCAAATGAAAGATTAAAAGAAATAGATGCCGAAATTGAAAAAAGAGAAAAATTAAAAATTGAACTCTCTCGACTTGAAAACGAAAGAGTTGTGTTACTTGATAGACATTCTGAAAAAGATTTAACTGAATTTGATAAGAGCATTAAATTAAATTTAGTTGCTAATAAAAAGGAACTTGAAACTAAAATAATTAATGAAAGAAAAGAGTTACCAGCTCTTGAAAAGAAAGCAAAAATATATGAATTTTGGAAAAAGGTTGGGTTTTCATCTTCAGGTATTCCAAGTATGTTAATTGATGAGTCTATACCATTTATGAATAAAAAGGTTGCTGAATATTCTGAAAAAATTGCTGGAGGAAGATATGTAATAAGCTTTGATACACTCCAAGCAAGTAAAGATGGAAAACAATATAAAGACAAAATAAATGTTGAAGTATATGATACACAAACTAAATCAGATAAGAGAGTTAAGTTCTCTGGTGGACAGACAAGGATTGTTGATATTGCCACAATACTAACTCTTAGAGATCTTCAAAGCAATTTTCAAAATATGAAAATTAATTTGATTTTATTTGATGAGATATTTGATTCATTGGATGATCAAAATATCAGCTATGTATCTAAACTTCTCACTGGGTTAGTCAAAGAAGCATGTGTTGTAATCATTTCCCATAGGCATTTTGATTCAATCGAAGCTGATGAAATTTTAAGGATAGGATCTTAATACTATATATATTATTTTATAATATTCATATGAGGTTATTGGTACTCTCATAGTGAAAATTCCTTCGGGGAAGACAATTAGAAATAATTGTCTTCCCCAACATCTTAATCTATAAACCTTTTTTGTTCCAAAAGGAGGGCAATTGAAATTATGTGAATGTGGTTGTGGGAATGAAGTTTCTAATGATAAAAATAGATTTTTGAAAGGTCATAATGGTAAAAATAATAAAGGAAGAAAATGGTCTGAAGAATCTAAAAAACAATTTAATGATATAGATAATATTATATCTAGATTTGAAAGTAAAATTGAAATTGATAAAAATACAGGTTGTTGGGAATGGATAGGTGGAAAATGTCAAGGATATGGTGGGTTTAGTTGTTGCATAAAAGGAAAATATAAAACATATCCTGCTCACAGATTTAGTTATATGATGTATATAGGAGAAATTCCAGATGGACTTCAAATTCTTCATGAATGTAATAATAAAAGTTGTGTGAATCCAGATCATATATATGCAGGTACACATCAAGATAACATGAGAGATTTAAGAAATGCTGGAACACTTTCAGGAAAAAATAATCCAAATTATGGAAAAATTTCATCTAAAGAAAAAAAAGAAAAAATTAAAAATGGAGTTAAAAAATGGATTTCAAATAATCCTGATTTCAAACCAGAAGAATGGACAAGTAAAGAATGGATAATCACTAAACCAAATGGTGATGAATTAATTATTAAAAATTTAACTAAATATTGTAGAGATAATGATATCAATCTAACTAGTTGTTCTAAGGGATATTATATTAAAGATAATGGATGGAAGGTAGAAAGATTATGAATAAAATTCATATAGTTAACTTATTAGTAACAAGAAAATGCAATCTTAGGTGCTCATATTGTGGTATAGTAAGAAATATGAAGACATTACCAAAAACATATCCAAAGATGAAACATTATTATGATAACGAAATGAGCACTAAATTAATTTTAAATTTTCTTGAAAAACTTAAAAACCATAATCCCGACGCATTTGTAATTATTTACGGAGGTGAGCCAATATTGCGCTCAGATTTATTTGAAATTGTGCAATATTGCAATGATCTTAAATTAGGTTATACAATTATAAGCAATAATACAATTGAACTTCAGGATAAACTTGACGACTTATTAAATACTGTACATGTTGCGGGTTATACTGCCTCAATAGATCCACTTATTATATCTGATTCAACTGACGTTGATCGTAGAGTTAAAAGCGAACAAGGTCTTGAAAGATTACTTCAATATAAGTATATAATTAAAGATCTTGTTGCTGAGATTACAGTTGATAAAAATAATGTTCCATATTTATATGACCTTGTTAAAAAGTTATCAGATTTGGGAATTAATAGTGATATTACATTCATAGATACAGCTAAGAGTCCTTATTATGATTTTTCAAATATAAATGATCCAAATCTTTTGATTAAAGACACAATTGAAGTAAAGAAAATATTTGACCGAATTATTAAAGATAATCTAGATGTACATATGGCGAAGAGTTTATTACCCAAAATAGTTGAAGCTCTTCCATCTAAATTAGACTGTAAAATGGAAAAAGATATTAATACAATATGTGTTGATGCTGATGGGACAATGAGACTTTGTCTTCGGATAAAAGGAACGTCAACACCAAGAGTAGAAATTGACAAATTATTTGCACAGAATGGAAAATTGGATCCATTCTTTATAGACTCAATTAAAACTGACAAACAAAACTATTGTCGCTTATGTAATCATACATGTTATATTATGGGAGACCTTATATCCAAAGGGGTGAGTTCTTCAGAATTAGTACATGAGGACAAGAGAGGAGACTAAAATGGAAGATGCTGGTATAATTGACAATGCTATGACATTTTTAGAAAAATTGAGAGATCCTGACGTTGAATTTGTACAAGTTAAGTTTACTAAGAAAGATGGTTCTGAAAGACTTATGAAATGTACATTAAACTTTGACAAAATACCAAGGACAGATCAGCCCAAAAGTGTTAATTTACCAAGAATATTAAAACTTTTAAAGGATAATGGAATCATTCATGTTTATGATTTAGAGAAACAAGGATGGAGAAGTGTCCCTTTTCGGAAAACGGAGTGGTTAATGACAGATGATAATAAACGATATAGGATAAGACCAAGGGGTTAAATATGCTTTCATCAAAAATTATCCCTTTAAGTAAAGTTATAATAGACACAACATCAGGAGAGATCTTAATAAAGTCAGACGACACTACTATTACAATTAAAGGAGTCGATTTTGAAAATGAAGTATCTAAATTTTCAAGAATTGATATTGATAGTGGTAAAGCTATTATTACTGAAACAGAGACTCGTAAATCTCCAGACTTATCTTTATTTATGGTAAATATGTATAACATGATTTACGATGAAACACAACAAAATCCGAAATTATCAAAACATTCGGATTTATTATTCAATAATTTACTTAACCGAATGAGACAGGAAGTTAAAAAATATGGGAAAACTCTTAGATGAAATTATTGGCGAACTTAAAGGAAAAGATATTGATCAACAAGTTAAAGAAATTTGTGACGAAATAACTGAACAAGAAAAGGATTCAATTGAAAATGAAGAATTTCTTCCTGTAGGACCTAATATATTCTTAGCTCTTAGTTGCCCAGGAAGAATTAAAGGTGAAGTTGGATTTCTGACTTTAGAAAGAGAACTTGTTGATGAGTATTTAGTTGGGTTTTGGGCAATAACACCTAAAATTCCAAATGATAAATTAAAACGATATAGAACATGGAGTGTAAAGGAAGTCAATTGTAAGCGAATTATTAGAGCATTCGCTGAGAGACTAAAGTACGTTAGAGGAGAGTAAAGGTTATGTCTAGTGAACATATACGAGTTGGATTGAAAAATCCAACTGACAAAAATGAAATTGTTATTAATAGACATCATATAAGTGTTGTTAAATCTTCGACTTATTTTAACAATCGTTATAGAGACGATAAAAAATTAGATAAATGTGCAGTTGAGAGAATTGCGACTTACAATTCACGCACAAAAATTAATAATCTCCTAAGTGTAAATGACTCTGCATCTGGAGAGATCTTGCCAGCAAATTGTAGATATTTTCATAAAACAGCTAATGGCAGCACCATTCTTGTTATGGAAGAAGCTCCAAGTATAAGAACAATTAAAGTAAAATTGGATTTACTTTCTGAAGCTGTTGAACTTCAGAAAGTAGGTAAGTTAGAAAAATATGGTTATGTTGAATTCTTAGAGCAAAGTCCACCAGGACCATATGAAATAGCTCTATCTTTTCCTTATCTGGTTTATGTAATTGATATTAATAAAGATAAAGGAGTTGAAAAATTCAATGTATATTTTAGAGTTCATCCATTAACATCATTAGATGATTATTTGATCAGACCGTTTCTGACGAATATGGATAACTCTGAAGTATGTACAGGTAATATAAAGCTACCAAAGACAAAAGGGCGACGAACTCTCATTGATATTACTGAGACTTATATTACTGCATGGTGGGAATATGAATTTAATACAGATTTATCTGAAAATTATAATAAGTATGCAGAGAAGGGACCACCTGAATTACAGGGATATTTAAGTTGGGCATATTTCACACAATACGATCCAATGTTTATATTTTCAATTGACTGGTTAATGTATGATTATAAATTAAGCAGTGTAATTGAAAATAAATTAGTGAATCGTGGTCAATCTTCAGGAGAATATACATTTGAGGATCTAATGAAAATGTTGACCACAACATCAAGTGGACTTCCAACACATGACCGATATACTGATAATATTATAGTTAAAGATAAAATCTTATCAGTTGGTGATGATGTAATTATAGATGATGAGTTGTTATATGTATTAGCAATTGATTTGAATAATGCATCTGGTGAAGTAAGTGCTATATTATTTGAGGATGAAAAAGATAATGAGATTGTTAAGAAATATAACGATGAATTGAGCGAAAAGATATATGCTCATATTAATAATATCTCAGATACTTTTAATCATGGAGGTCATGAATTTAAAGTTAATGATGTTGTCGAAGTTGATATACATAACCATGACAGCTCAATGGTTCCTCAATATAGAATATTTAAAGGGTTTCGTAAAACAAGAGATGGGATTGTTGAAGTTAGACTTGGCAAAGCTTATCATATTGAGGAATCAATAAATATAAGACCTATTGATATGGATAAACTTACAATTGATGGGGTTAAACCTCAAAAAGATGTTAAGTATTTACTTAAACGATGCGGTTCATCTGGTTTTCAATTTACCAAGACATTTGTTGCTGAGTTTACTGAGATTAAAGTTTTGAGTTCTGGAAAAATAGCATCTATATTTAGATATACAGATGAATATGGAGATCGTCAGAAAATTAGTCTTGATATGGTTGGAACTCCATCTTACAATGTATTAGACTTGCCCAATTATTCAACTCCTGAAGTATTTATTGTTGGACGAAGATTATATACACAAAACTTAAGAGAACCATGGGCATTCTTTACAAACGATAAAAGAGATCCTATTTATTACAATAGGAAAATTCAATCCCATAACACAAAGGAACTTATTGAATATATAACCACACAGAAAGATAGACTCTACATCCCAGGTATTCATGAGAATATAGACTTTAAAGTTGGGGATGACATTATTGTAGCTAACTGGGAAAACCCATATGAAATGACTATTATTCAAACTATCATTAGATTTGAATATAAAAATGACAGATTTACTGGAGATTTTCATGCAAATGTAGTATGTAAAGATCATCAAGGTATTGAAAGATGGTATACAATTGTAGAGATATCCTTAACTGGACCAAAAGTAAATGTAGGACTTATAAGGAAAGCTTATAGGACATATGATGGAATTGTTGCCGGATCTAAGATCAGAGCGAAAGTTCCAAGACTTGGAATGTTCCCAAAGAAAGATGTAAATAAGATTGTTGCTTTTATCGAAACTGGAGCAACTCCATTAATGATTTGTAGCAATTTATGTACCTTATGGGCAAATCAAGAAACATATGAAAAGTTTGACATTTTCCCACCGACTCATCCAAAGTATTATGGAATGAAAATAGCTCCATATGACACGAAGAAGATTAAACGACAATTTGGAGATTATATCTATCACAAAGAAGATGATAGATTGTATTACAATGTCATGGAAAATAATCAATATTTGAGAGCTGTTCGAGTAGATCCTTCTTTTAGTGCAAATGATGAACTTTATAAAGGATCTGAGTTGGAAAACAAATTAGTATATTATGGTTTTCAACTTCCAAGAATCACTCCGACTGTAAGACAGACTCTTAATTACGAAGCACAATTTCAAACTATTTATGGACCACATATTGAAACAACGACAAGTATTGTTCCAACTTCAAGAATGATTCCAATGCCTTATGTAAATACGGAAAGGAATTTTGAATTAGAACTTGAAAGAACTGAAAATGAGATCATTCAAGTAACTCAACCAACTCCACCAACTCAAGATATTGATGAGGTTGAGGATGAGGATTTTCCTGAAGAAGAATCTGAAAAGACTATGAATGATATTGAACAGGTTGCTAGTGGAGCTTCTTCTCCGCCAGCTCCTGCAGGAAGATTTGATAGACTTAGAGAAAGACCTCAAATGACATGGACTAATACAGCAACATCTTCAGATTATTATAGAGAATATAATCAAGAGATTATGTTCAGACGATTACATGAACCTCAGGCATTTAGATCTTTTGACAATCCAGAGCAAACCGATGAGGAAATAGAGCAAGCTCAAGCATTACAAGAAGAAGCTCCAGAACAATCTGCTGAAGAAGCTGCTGATGAGATCTGGGAAGAAATGGAGGAAAGAGGGGAAGTTCAAGCAATACCTGCTCCAGACCGAGAAAATGCAGAAGACATAAATGAAAATCCTGACCGAGAGGAAATGGAAGAAAATGCTGCTGAAGAAACGACTAATGAAATGGCACAAGATGTATTTGAAGAAACAATAGTTAATGAAGATCCAGACATTGACCATGTTCAACAAGTTGTTGAAAATGACATTCAAATATCTATTGAGGATGCCCAACAAGCAATGCATGATGAAATGAGAATGAGAAATTTAGAATCATAAGGAGAAAATTAAATGTTTCCAGTATATGTTAATGACGGAACCCAAGAAGTACCTGATGCAGATATATTTTACATAATTGGTAAAGATGGAATTTACTTAAGGAAAAAACTTGGAAGACTTGATGCAATTGTCCCGGTTGATAAAATCTCAACACTTGGAGATGTTGAGACAATGGCGACATATGACTTACCTCCAATTCCTGCATTGCATTTTGCTAAAGTTGTCTCATTCTTTAAAGTAATATATGAGATGCATAAGAGTGAGGCAATTGTATTGGTACATTTTGATGAGGAAAATGAAAAGTTTAAACTTCAATGTCCACATCAAAAAGTTACAAGAGCGGGACTTGATTATATAAGAACTGTAACATTTCCTGGATATACAAAAGTATGTACTATTCATAGTCATTCGGATATGAGTGCTTTTCATTCAGGAACCGACGATAAAGATGAAGAAGACACAGATGGACTTCATATCACGGTAGGTCATTTAGACTGGGATGATGGAATGTTTGATTTATCAGTTTCTGTAGTCATCAATGGAAAAAGATTTATGGTTGAAGCGAGTGATTATATTGAGGGTCTTACACAAGTTGAAGTTGAAGAAACGAAACCTCATTATATAAGCACCTGGTTTAATTCATATTTAAATGATGATTCAGATCCTGACGTTAAATCGGGTTATAAAATGGGTCTTCCTGATTCAAAAATGACATTCAATAAAAAATGGTTAGACTATGTGACCGTTGAGTCTGTAAGACGTGGTTATTATATGGGCAGTGTTCATTATGGAGGTGGTGGACATAGAGTCCATAGTGTTGGAAGTCCTCATTACAAAAATAACCAAAAGATAATCGAACATCATTTTGGTGCTGACAACAACGATGAAGATACACATGATTTCAATCCCTGTTTGAATTGTGTATTTTCTGAACATAAACTTCTTCAAGAAGTTGAAGATGAAGATATTGACCCTAATGATGTTGAGGGTTATGACATTGTTGGTGGAGATGAACACAATCACAGACCAATCACACATGAAAATCAATTATTAGACGGAGGTGATGAGCATGGAAATTAAGAATATTAAGATAATTGGTCTTGGTGGAATTGGTTCAATTCTTACTGACAAAATTTGCAGATTTATGTCATTTGGTAAATTTGCAAATGATGACTGGACAATCACTTTAATTGATGGTGATGACTACGAACCCAAAAACAGGGAAAGACAAGATTTTATATACTTAAAGAACAAAGCATTATCCAAACAAGAAGAGCTTAATGCCAAGTATGGTGTCAATACAGTTCAATATGTTGTTGAGTCTTATATTGATCAAGACAATGTAAAACAATATATTGGATCAGGCGATTTAGTCTTTATGTGTGTGGATAATCACCAATCCCGTAAATTGATATCCGACCATGCGGGAACGTTAGACGACGTTATAATTGTTTCTGGAGGAAATGACTACATTGATGGAAATGTGCAAGTATACGGAAGAGAAAATGGAAAAGACATTTCCCCATCATTAACATCTTTTCATCCTGAAATAGACAGTCCTGATGATAAACACCCAAGCGATATGTCATGTGAAGAATTGGCAGACTCAGTTCCTCAATTATACTTTGCCAATTTGACTGCGGCAACAGTTATGTGCTGGGTTTTATATGCTTTGATTCAGGAAAAATTTAACTTTGGAAAACCTGAAGTTTATTTTGACATCGAGATGATGTCAATTGTAGGCAAGATGAGAGCTGTTTAACGAAAAACTATTTAACGAAAAGGATTAAGAAAATGGCATCAAAGTACACAAAAGAGAAACTGTCCAAACTTAACAATGTTGAACTCCGAGAAATTTGCAAGAAAAAGAAAATTCCTGGAATGTCAAAGAAACGTAAAGATGTTATGGTTGACGCAATACTTCTTGCTCATGGCGGAACGAAAGCAAATGCCAAATCTTCCAAGAAAGCTAAGACTCTCGGAATTGGAAAAGATGGCGAACCAACTAAAAATGCTTCCGAAGCAAAGAAAGATGACAAACTTCAAGCTGCAACATTTACTCTTAGCAGTGTTTTGACAAAACCATCTGCAAAATATGGTGATCGAACAACCACGACAATTCGCGTATCATCCGGCGCAGCTGCAGGCGACTTCCCTGTAACAGGAAGAACAGTATCTTCTGTTAAATCATTCCTCTCTGAAGTTCTCAATATTTCCAAAATGTCTTCTCCAATCGTCAATGGAAAACAGGTTGAAGATAATTATGTAATCAAACAAGGTGATGAACTTGAGTTCTTGAAACCAGCAGGTCAGAAAGGGTAATTAATTTAATCAATAGACTTCTATATATATAATTATATGAGAAGGGGAATTTTTGTAATATAAAATTTCCCTCTCATATAAATTATTTAGGAGACTTTTTTATTATGACCGTTAAAATCACAAAAGATTGTGGAGATGGAAAATTTATAGCAGAGAATGAAAAAGGACAATCATTTAAAATCTTTACAGTTGATAGAGCTAAAATTCAAAAAAGTCATGACGACAGAGTTGCACAAGTTGCACAAGCAATAAATAAAGACGACATAGAAAGATTATTTTTAACAACTTTAGAATATTCAACTAAACCAATTGATATAGATCATTGGAGAAAACTTGCTGAGGATTTAACTGTTTTCTTGAAAAGGTTATATACTCAAATTGGAAATCCTAATATTTTTCATCATTACATTAAAAATATTGATCCAGATTATTATGGTAAAGCTGATACATTTAGGAAGGAATGCAAATCTTTACATAAGATATGTATAGAGATTAAAAATAAACCTTGACAATTTAAAGTACTAATACAATTATTATATGTAATTTAAAACGAAAGGTGGTGATAAACGTTGGCATATTCTGAGAAGGATGACAAACTTATAAAGTTATTTGAATTTGGAGATGAGGATGCAGCACTACATTTTTCTATATTCTCATATGATGGAGGACCCAGGAAAATCCAAATGACAAGAATGTTTAAGAAGAAAGACAACACACAAGGTTATGGTAAAGCAGGAAGAATGACTATCGAGGAAATGAAATATTTAAGAGATAATTTAGATGAAATCATTTCCGTAATGGAAGGAGAAAATTGAACAAATTAAATTGTTAGGATAGGGGAGTAACATGCGTATTTGCGTTATTGGGTTGGGCACAATAGGTGGATTCTTTTCACAATTTATTTCTGACTTTAGAGATGTGACTCATTTGACTATTATAGATTATGATAAAGTTGAAAAGAAAAATCTAAAAAATACTGTTTTCAAGAGAAAACATATTGGGATGTTAAAGATTGACGCAGTTGAAGAAATTATCAAAGAAACAAATGAAAAAATTACCCTATCGAAGTATGACATAGAGTTTAATGAAGACAAATTTGATTTAACGCCATATGATTATGTGGTTGATTGTAGGGACTTCACTTACAATCGAAGAAAAGTTAACATAAGACTTTATTTTTCAGGAAGACAATTAATTGTAGATTGCAGAAAGAAAGCGACCTACGAAACTCCAATGGAAGGTTATTATACAACAAAGCTTACAAAAACAGATGTTATTGGAGCTGTTAATGCTGTTGCATTATTATTTAACAAAAAGATTGTGAATAAATTTATAGACGAAGAGATAGTATATCGTTATGAACTTGATGGATCGAATATCGAAGCATGTGAATATATTGATCAAAGATCAAAAACTCCTGATATATTATATGAGTCCTGTGATGCGGAGACAAATAAAGGAGAAGACTCTCTAATTAATTTACATGAGAATCTCCAACCAATTTTGGATATGAATACAAAATCTGCTACGACATTATTCGTTGGACCAAAAGACTTTCCAACTATGGAAAAAGAATTTCCGGCTGGAACATTAACATCGTTTTCAGATGTTATAAAATCCCTTGTGAATGCTATTAATTTACCATTTGCATATAATTACTATGTAGTATCTTCAGGGAAAAATGTTATTGAGTTGATTCCTGATACAGGAGCTGCTTAGAAATGTTAAAAGAAAATTATTTGGTTAAGAGAAAGATAGTACCCAAAAGGGTATTTTACAGAGGTAGAGAGACAGAAATAGAGGAAATTGATGACCATTTAATTATAGAGAAATATAGAGTTGTATTAATAGACGACAAAATTATGAAAATACTTTTAGTTGATTGTCGTCATCCGAATGCTGACCCGTATACCGGAGAATATTGCCTACCATACACTCTAAAAGGACTTAAGTTTACAAAAGAGAATCTTAAAAAGATAGACAAATCTCTTGAATTATATAACCTCTTAAATTGTTACGAAATTCCATATGGACATTTCAAAGTTGTTGGAGGAAGATTATGAGTGATGAAAAACCTTCTGCAGAAGAGCTAACTAAACAAGAAATGCTCGGAGCAGTTGATGACATTGATAGCGCATTTAAAAAAATAGGTAAACGTTTTATAACAATTGCCACTGGCGGACTTGAAGAAATTACTTCAAAGCTATGGAAACGTAATGTGTCAAAAGTAAAATCTTCAATTCAAGGAACTAAGGAGAGCTAAAATGGAAGGAATCTTAGGAGAGCAAGTACGTAAAGAAATTGAAGCGATTATAGATGAAAAGATAAATGATAAAGAAAATAAACTGACAAAAGACGAACTCAATGAGATTGTCTCTTCTTTGATTCCTTCATTAGATGAACTTGTTGCTAAACAAGTAAAACACCATATGGTTCTTATAGCACAGTATGTGATTGAACAACATGGAGGGAAATCAAATTAATGCCAAAACTACTGGATCAGAAAAAATTCTGTGAAGATCTTAAGGAAGTGACATCTCCTAAACCAATAATTAAGAGAAGATTTCATCCTGATGGACTCTTCTCTGAGCAAATCTTTGGTCCTATTAAGAATTACACATGTCAATGTGGTACGTATTATGGTGTTTCAAAATCTGGAGGAACTTGTCCAATATGCGAAGTTGACATTTTAAGTTCTGTGGAAAGAAGAAGAAGGTTTGCAAAAATCACTTTGCCAATTCCAGTTGTAAATCCTTTATTTTATGATTTACTTGTGAATTTAGGTGGAAGTGATTTAAAGAAAGTCATTGATGTTCTCATGAAAGATGAGAAAAGTATTTTGTATATGCATGAAGATGAATATGTTGCAACAACCGAAGCTTCTGTAATTCCAGAAGGAGCAGCAAGAATTGATCGAATTGAAGCTATTGAAGAATTAATTAAAACATTAGCTACTGGACTTTCAGCTGATGGAATTCCTGAATGGAAAATGGTACTTGATAATATTGATAAATTGCTTTTACATGAAATTGTAGTATTACCAGCTGATTTAAGACCTGCTTCAAGAGGAATTGATAGCGCACATCAAAAGGCAGATACCATTAATAGATATTATACGCAAATTCTCACAAAACGAGAGATAATGCTTTCAACTATAATTGACATTAAGCAGGATAAATCAATATATTATCAATATTATACTCCTCTACAAAAAGATGTGAATGAATTATATAATCACATCTTAGAAAAATTATCAAAGAAGGAAGGACTTATACGGGGAAATATATTAGGAAAGAGAATTGATTTCTCTGGCAGAGCAGTTATAATTCCCGACCCGTTACTTAAACTTGATCATTGCTGTTTACCATATCTTATGGTACTTGAATTATTCAAAATTCAAATAGCAAAGAAGCTTATTGAAAAGAATAAATTCAAGATGATTAATCAAGCAGTTGACTTTATTGAAAAATGTATGGAACTCGACAGTCCCGTATTATTTGAAATTGCTAAGGAAGTGATTGAAGGTGAAGTATGTATGTTGAATAGACAACCTTCTTTACACAGACTTAGCATGACTGGATTTTATATTACAATATCTTTAGATAAAGTAATTAAAATTCACCCATTATCTTGCTCAGGATTTAATGCAGATTTTGATGGTGATCAAATGGCAGTTTATATTCCAATAACTGAAAAAGCAAAACAAGAAATCATTGAAAAATGTTTGATCACAAGAAATTTCATAAATCCATCAAATGGAAGTTTGGCACCAACACCCTCGCAAGATATAATATTAGGAATATATGCTTTAACCTCAAATGTTTTCCCCGACTTAAGAAATGAGGTTGAGTTTAAGGGCAAAATGATCACGGAAGGGAGGAAAATATTTAATGCCTGCCTTCCTGATGATTATCCGATTATTGACGATGTAGTTATAAGCAAGAGACTTATTAGAATATTAAATGACGTAGAGTCAAAATATATATTCTCAGTTACTACAAAAGTTCTTGATCATATTAAAAGAGTTGGATTTAAATATTCAACTCTATTTGGAGCAACTATTTCCTTAGGTCAATGTAAGATTGATGGAGTTAGGAGTTTCAGAGATACGTTATACGAAAGTGATGAAGTTTCAACACAATTAGAGCAAGTTAATGGTTCTTTAGCTACAAATATGCTTAAAGAAAATTTTGCATATTCATATATGATAGAGTCAGGATCACGAGGTTCTTGGGATCAAGCACGACAAATACTCCTTACGAGAGGGTTTATTTCAAATTTTAATTTGGAAATATTACCTGAACCAATTAAACATTCATTGATTGAAGGGTTGACAAGAAGAGAATTCTTTCTTTCAACTTATGGATGTCGTAAAGGATTATTAGACGTTGCCTTGAATACCGGGACCTCAGGATACCTTTCTCGAAAACTGATTTTTGCATGTGTAAATGTAGAAATTGATCTTGAATTAGAAGATTGTGGTACTGAAGATTGTTTAGAAGTTTATGTTGATGATGCACCAAAAGCAATTCTTCTAATAGATAGATATTATGTAAAAGATGGTGAGTATATTAAGATAACAATGGATAATTTCAAAGATATAGTTGGAGAAGTTATCAAAATAAGAAGTCCAATATTTTGTAAATCTCCTCAGATATGTCATAAGTGTTATGGGGATTTATGGAAAAAACTTCACAGCAGATATGTTGGAGTAATTGCTGCTCAATCATTAGGAGAATGTAATACTCAATTAGTTCTTAGGACATTTCATACGTCGGGTGTTGCAACTTCCAAAGGAGATATGCATCAAGATGATATTGTTGGGGATTTATCAAATGCCTCAAAGAGTCTTCATGATGTAAAGAATAGCAATTATAAAGATATTGTTGATAAGTTATTTAAGATTTACAATACAAATCGAAAAATTTACCATGTTCATTTTGAATGTGTAGTTTCACAGTTAATGTGGGCAGGGTATCGAAAATGGAGACTCCTTGAAAATAGAGATTCTGTGCCACCTGAGTATATCTCAGTTCAAACGGTACCGAGTAATGAGAGTTGGTTATTAGGACTCGCATTTTCAAGACCAAGGCAGCATATTGTAAGAGGATTATTCAAAGCTGGTAATTATCAAGGTGTTATGGATAAACTATTAACAGGAGAGGATATACATAGATGAAAGTGATTAACCCAAACTTTGTGCTTGATGAAGAAAATAATATTTTCAGGATTCGAGAAAATGAATTTGGGTCACTTGAGTCCACAATTCGGGAGATGCTAAAACCGGCCGAAGCGCTTGGATTTAGTGTCCCCGAGTTCGGGATTCGTGATTCAAGGTTTTCGTCACGAGATCTTGCAAGAACAGTAAAACAGAAATTAGTTATTAAATTAGCTAAGGGAGAACATGTTTTAGATCTCTCAATGGATATTCCAAAATTGATTGATGGAAATTATATCATCATAAATGGAAAACAGAAGATCCCTCAATTTCAATTATTTGATGTTCCAATTGTAACTCGTGGTAAAAATATAAAAATAAGAACAAATGTAGCAACTGTCGTAGTTGTCCCTAAGAAAGAAGAACCATATATTCATATTACTTTCTTAGGAAAAATGGTTCCTTTATCATTAATGTTATTTGCATATTTTGGAATTGAAGAAGTAAATAGAAAATTTAACTTAAGTTCTCAAACACCAGCTGACACAATTCCAACAAATATGTATGATAAATTGATATCTGATTTAACAATGTTCTATGCTGAATCAGATGGTTATACTCAAGATGACTTTATCAAAGAAGTGGGAAGAATTTATTCTCAGTATAACTCAAAATCAAAAGGTGAAGATGTTATGTACGCCTTAGATTTGATAATGGAAACTGATACAATATCAAAGAAACTCTTTATCACAGATACTATATTGGATGAAGTTGTTTATGCAATTGAGCACCCTGACGATTTTGATGACACAGACTTTATCAATAAGAGAATAAGATGTTATGAATATATTCTTTTATCAAAAATATCCAAATATATATTTGACTTATGTATGTCAAATAGGACTGCGAGACAACCGAAATTTAATGTAAATTCAACAAAGATATTATCAGAGTGTAATGTATCTGACATTGTCCAATTTGATTTTTCAATAAATCCAGTTGAAGAACTTACAAGACTTTCAAGAACAAGTCTCATAGGTCCGGGTGGTTTTAAAAGAGAAAATGTTCCAGAGCATCTTAGAGATATTTCAAATAGTATGTTTGGCAGAGTTTGCTCAGTTGATACTCCTGATAGAGATAACTGTGGAATATTACAAAACTTAGTACCAAATGTTAAACTTGATGAAAATTTGAAATTCACAGATGAAATATTAGAGAAGCAACCCATTTCAATTCCAGTTGCAATGGTACCTTTCTCAGAGCATGATGATCAAACCAGACTTCAAATGGCATCATCTCAAATGAGACAATCTGTATTAACAAAAAGTTTTGATTCACCTGATGTATATTCTGGGAGTGAATGGTTATATTCAAAAGAAACCCAGTTTTTGAAAGCAGCAAAGAAAGATGGTGAAGTTGTTTATACAGATGATAATTATATAATTGTTGTCTATGATGATAATGAAGTTGATATAATCAATGTTTCTTATAGAAAGATATATGTAGGAAATATGGATTGGATGAAAATATATGTGAAGCAAGGAGATAAAGTTAAGAAAAATGATATTCTTGCTGAGAGTATGTTTATGAATGATGGTAAAATCAACTTTGGTCGAAAGTTGTTAACTGCTGTAATTCCTTATTTTGGATATAACTATGAGGACGGAATTGTTATATCTGATAGAATAGTTGAGGATGATGTTTTCACTTCAATGCATTATGTTGATTTATCATTTACAATTCCACCAAATAAAGTTTTATTAAGTTTATCTAATGATGGTGAATATAAACCATTACCTGAAGTTAAAGATCCTGGAGGAGGAAAACCTATAATTCATGATAGGATAGGAGTTGGAAAACCTTATGCTATAATGAAAGATATTAATTCAGGTATACATTGTTATAGTGTATTTGATGAAGAAATTAAACTGACCGCTAAAAAACAAGTGTTAATCTCAGAGGTTAATATTTACCCGAACACTTGGAACACTGAAATGCCTCAATATGACAAATGGGTTAAAGATAAAATTGAAAGTCAAAAGAAAAAGCAAAAAGACTTTCTTAAAATGTTAAAAGATTATATACCAAAATCTCAAATGAGTAAAATTATAAGAGAGGAAGGACTTAATAAATTCTCTCAAGTTGGAAAATATAGATATAAGAGAGAAGAGATAAATGGTATTCATATTGAGATGTATGGGATTTTTGAAAGAAAAATAAATCCTGGTGATAAGATTGCAAATCGACATGGTAATAAAGGTGTTATTTCAAAGATAATGCCAAGAGAAAAAATGCCAAAACTTCCTGATGGGAGACACGTGGATATTTGTATCAACCCACTTGGTATTATAAGCAGGATGAATATAGGACAAATATTTGAGTTGCATCTCTCAATGTCCGTAAATGATTTAAGACAAAAGATGTTAGAGTCATTGAAAAATGGCGGAAAAAGAGAAGACCTTATCAATTATTTCCTTGGTTATATCAAATGCATTGACAATACTGAGAATAATTGGTATACTACACAAATGGTGGAGAAGCTAAAAGATATTGAAATTGACGAAGATTTCATCAATAACATATTTGTAATTCAACCTCCATTTGAATCAGTGACATTAGAGATGCTTGATCAGGCAATGCAATATACAAATACGGACTACGATTATAAATTACTTGATCCAATGTCAAAAAGTGAAATATTCAATGATATCGCAGTCGGGTATATATATTTCTTTAAAATGGTCCATATTGCTGAAAACAGATTAGCAGCAAGAGGAATTGGATCTTACTCAAGAAAGACTTTGCAACCTCTTGGGGGAAGAAGGAATAAAGGTGGGCAGAGATCTGGAGAAATGGAAATGGCATGTTTAATAGGTCATGACGCTGCCACAAACTTAAATGAATTTACGACTACGAAGTCAGACTGCATTGATAGGAAAAATAGATATATCAGAGCAGAGATTGAGTCTACAGAGTTTGACCCAGATAAAGATGATGATGGATGCAATATTGCTGAGTCAGTTCTCTTATTTGAATCATCTCTAATATGTGTAGGACTTGATCCAAAGGATTAAATATGAAAAATGACGAGCTAATTATACAAGCCGAGAAAGATATACGATACATATATGAGCAGATGTTAAACATACTTAAGCGATATGAGCAAAAAGATGTTATTAATGAAATGACATTCTTTATAAATGATGATAATATTGCTTCAGGGTTTGTACGAAAAGGAAATATGACAGATACTTTATATCAACAAAATATTCAAGCAGTAGGTAAAGACTTAAAACCAAAAATAACAGTGATGGTGAGTAACGGACATATGTCTGTTGCTCACCATCCATCTAAATTAACTTCCGTTTTTGTTCAGAAAAATCCAGAAACTGATAAATCGTCGGAAGGGTGGGAGGAAATATGGTAGATGAACTTCCTGATATTCAGGAAAGTAGACCAATGATCGAAATTCCAATACAACAAGTTGGAGTTGAAAATGTTGAAGTTCCATTTACTCTTCAATCCAGAGATGGATTGGCAGGACTTCATACTCTCAATGCAAATGTTTCAATGAGGACAGATATTGCTGAAGATGTCAAAGGTGTTTCAATGTCAAGATTTATTGGAACTCTTAGAGATTATTTAGGAAAACCTCTAAAACATAAAATGATTTATGACATATTAAAAGACATGAAAAAGAATATGGGAACTTCATCTGCATATATGAAATTTGATTTTAAATTTCCTAAGATAAGACAATCTCCAGCTTCTTTAAATTCATTTCCTTTATTTTATAAATGTAGTTTTGAAGGACAGGTGAGTGAAGTATATCTAGGTCCTGAATTTGTAGACAAATTTAAATTTTATCAAGGGGTTACAGTTCAATATGCATCATATTGTCCATGTTCATCTGAATTATGTAATCATTTAAGAGACCAAGCTAAAACTGGGTTTCCTCATGCACAAAGATCATTTGCTCATGTATTGGTTGAAACTAAAGAACCTAATTATGTCTGGTTGGAAGATGTAATTGATACAGTTGAAAATTCAATTGCAACATTACCTTATCCAATTATTAAAAGACCTGATGAACAAAAGATTGCTGAAATCGCGGCAAATAATCCAATCTTTGTTGAAGATGCAATAAGACAGATAAGTCAAGCATTAAATGACAATGATAAATATTATGATTGGATAGTGAAATGTGTTCATGAGGAAAGTATTCATACAAGTGAGGCAATTGCTATGAACTGGAAAGGAATTCTCAATGGATTCAACGGAAGCTTTTATCTCTAATTATAATACTAAAAAAGGATTTAGAAAGAAATTGTCAGAAGTTTTAGGGATGCCAAAAGTAAAACCATCGTCACCAATTCCTTTTAATAATATGCTTGAATGGGTTGAAAAGCAAAATATAATAATTGGTTTTAGTAACGATGGTATTACAATTTCTAAAAATAGAGTTACTCATACATCGGGACAGTTTACATTAACTGAATTATTATACTTTATAGCTCATTATTTATATACTGAGATGGAGACTGTTTCAGATATGTTTAATGAAGTTGTAATAGAAGACATTATTGAAAAGATTCAAGAATTATCAGATGAACATCTTTCTGGGAGAACCTTATGAAAAGACCAACATGGGGAATTCCTTTAGGAAAAAAGATTAAAGGTATGTGGAATCCATATAATAGGATGAAAACCAAAAGTGATGGAATTGAATATACTAAGACTTATGAAATTGTTGACAGTGAAAAAATGACATTGAGAAAAGGAGATGTATTTCAATTCAGAACTTCGATTCCTAATAAGTTTCCAAATTATGCAGTTGGAGAATTTGCAGTCATTCTTGAAAGATATAAAATAACAAAATTTAAAAATCATACTTATAATGATTATGGTTCTGTGGTAATGATGTTAACAGGAAAAAAGAAAGGACATATATTCAAAGTCCAATCTGCAAAGATAAGTGTAAGTGAACGATTAACATTTTAAGGAGAAAGAATGGAATCTGATAAGGTGATAGAGCTATATTTAAAAGAAAGAGAATATCAAAAGCGAGTATTTGGAGATTATAAAAATATCTCAGTTTTAAATCTCGCTAGCTTTCTTTTATTACATAGAGAGTATGTTCAAAAAGCAGAAAATATGTATGCTCAACAATGGGACAATGATTTACCACCATGGTTGGGAAACTGTAGAGAGCATGAAATACAAGGAACTGCTCCAGTTAAAACATATGAAGCAATTATTAAAAACTTTGCTTTACATGGAGCTGCGATTGAAACATTTACTTCAATTAATCCAAGTATGTGGAGATTTGGAGAAGACATTAAACCAAAATGGAAGATTTAAGGAGGATTTACATTGACTGAGGAAAAATCTGATAATGAAATTACAATTGCAGAAAAGACTGACAAAGAGACAATTTCTGGAAAATTTCAAACGACTGAAGAAGTTACTGCAAATAAACCATATGAAGATGATAAAGAACCTATTAAGGTTGCTGTGGTTGGAGACAACTCAAATGCAAGTATAATTAAAGAGGCAATGAAAGACAAAAATATAAAGACTGTCGAAATGCCTTATGAAACCAACCTGGCAAACGAAGAACAAATAGCAAAGAATAAAGAAGATGTTTTACCTCCTATGGGTGCTAAGTTTATGATAGCAGGCAAAGAATATAAAGTCTGTTATATAAATGCTGGAAAGAAAAGATTTTCAGCAGAACCTTGTAAAGGTGGGTATTAAACAAAACGCGAATCAATTAAAGGAGAAAAAAGAATGAATGACAATTTGGCAGCAATGGTAACTGAGGATCCTGAAGCAAATGAAGCAGCAGCAATTCCTGAGGAAACAACTGAGGAAACAGCTACTGAAGCTGGGGAAGAAACTCAACAACCAGACGAACAAGAAGCATCTTTTGACGTGACTGTAACTGCCTTATTTCCATGGTTTGTAGGTAATAAAGAAAACTTTGGAGATAATGTAACTCATGTCAAAGCAAAGATTAAAAGAGTAAATCCTGAAGAAGATCTTATCATCACAGTTCCTCATCCAGACGGAACCGTATCAATGGAAAATGATGTTGAAGTTCCTGATAGAAAAATAAGGATCTTTGATAAAGCAAATGAGATTTCAGTCCTCGATCTACCCGGCGTCGATATGAGTGTCTTTAATCATAACATATTCCGTATTATTTATGGAACTCCTGTTGAAGGAATTTTCATTAAATATTATGGAGTATCTTCCCGACACGTTGTATTTTGCAAAGAAGGTGATGATGTATTGATACCTTACGCAATCCAAAAACTTAAAAAGAATGATGAAGGTCTTGACATGATTCTTCCTCCTGATGACCTTGATGAAAAACTTGCTGCTCAGGTTGCTATGGAAGATCTCATTCTTCGATATAAACAAATCGAAAAGTTTCAGGAAGGACTTGAGACAAATCTTGATGTAATAAAATTCTTCCATGCAAAGATTGCAACTGTAGTCGATGTAAATCATTTACTTCAAATTGATAATGCAATAATCAGCTTAGTTGCATAAATGAATATAAATCCATCACTTGGGTTTCTTTTACGTGATGTGTATGTATATGATATTGAATCATGTCATTATACAATATTGAATAGTCTTGGATATGACGTCTCAGCAATCCCTGAGGATAAATTTGAAAGAAATAAATTCATTGGATTAATGATGAAAGATAATCCAAGACTTATTCAAATATTAAGACAAATAACGTCAGCAACTTTAGATGAATATATTTTAAGAAATAGAATAAAAGATGATGAAATTGTATTAAGACAGTATGATGGAATCATCACAACACGAAGATTAGTTGAAACGACTACAAAATATATTCCCTTACCTTTAAGGAAGACTTATGAATATTTCCTATCATCTATAGATAGACACAGTTATCTTGCATATGATGGAAATAAAGCGACTATAAAAGGAGTTGCTCATAGATATGATGAAATTGACTTAATGTTAAAGAAACTTATCAGATGTAATTTCTCAGATAGAGTTGCAACGTTTAAGGCATTACAAAGAATTAAAGATGAAATTGTTTTCTCTAAGAATTCAAATTTATTTTGTATTCCTGCAGGAAATAAAAATTATCTATTCTTAAAAGCTTATGGACAAATTGAAGTTTCTCCATCGTTTGCAAGAGTGATGGATGTTAATGACATTGATAGGCAAAAGTATTTTGATTATTATTTAATGCCTTTTACAAAGGCGATTGTATTTGAAATGACTAAATGATAGATTGGCCAGCTGTATTTCAACTAGCAACCTGTGTATTGACCACTTTAGCGATAGTTTATCATAACCCTATCCTATTGGGTATATCTATCGTGTTAACCTTTATATTATTCGTTTTGATACCTTATTATTACGGATATTACACAGAGGATGATGAAGATGTGTGAAGAAGAGAAAAAACCTAAAAAGATCTTAGAACTTGGAGCAGGAAAACATTGGAAAAAGTATTCTAAGAAAACAAAAGTATTAGCGACATGTGTTGATTCTTCATATGAGAGAGGACCTAGTTATATGTATGACAATATAACTCTCATAGGAAGAGATATATTTAAATTCCTTGAAAAATGCAATGAATCATTTGACGATATTATTGCTAACAGAGTATTCGAGCATATTGACTATGATAAACTTCCTTACTTATTTTACTTATGCAAAGAAGTACTCAACACTAATGGGGAATTGACTTTTACAGTACCTGATTTCTCAAAGATACTTGAGAAGATCAATGAAATCGATCCAAATGGACCAGCGGCACAATTCAATCGAGATATGATTGATACACATACTGAACTTTTTAATACACCAAAAGATCCTCATAGATCAATATGGACAAAAACTCTGGTTAGATATTATGTCGAGCTTGAGGATTTCTGGAAATTTCAAGATGTTGCTCATGTGACATTGGATAACAGAGATTGGTATATGAGAGTAATTCTTAAGAAAAAATAATAATGGATTAATAGGAAGGAGGGGTACCTATTTGCTTGAGCTGATAAATTAATTATATTAGATAACTTATAAAGAATACATTAGATTGTTTTATAGAAGTATTTAGATTATATATAATTTATAGAATGTATAACATTGTTTGCACATAGTTGAAAGCAGGGTGTTATAAATATACTTAAAAATAAATTATTTAGAGTTTTACAGGGACTCATTGTACAATGTTGAAAACAATGAGTCTCTTTTATAGATGGAATAATATTAATAGAGAATAAACGAAAGGAACTTAATAAAATGGAAACAAATTTCAGTGAAAATCATGAAGTAATGGGACTTAATGACGATGGAGATAATTGCTACTCATACGTTGATCAGTATTCTGCAATTAAATATATGCAACTTGCAACCAAAAAAGATGGACACGACGTCCCTACATTTGCAATCTTTGTAAAACCTCTTGACGTTGATGTTGAGGAAGGCGATGTATTGGAAGGATATCGCTATATTGGAAACATCTCTGGGTCTTACCAATTCGTAGGTAATGACATTCTTGCACAGACAATTCGCGACTCCATCTCTGCTGCCGGCCAAGCTGTATTTCGAGAATATCCCATTTTACTTCCTAATCTTACAGGTTTCATGACTGAAATGGTTATTGAACATCCGACCACAATGGAAAATGTTGGCACAGTTCGTCCACAGATAAACCTTTCAAATAGCTATAATGGAACTGCCAAAGCATGTGTTTCATTCGGATTCTCCATATATGAAGCTGGAGCAATTGAAAGTCGTAATGGTTTTGGTTTTGATAAAAAGATGATTACGTTAAAACAAGTCCATGTAAACAGTGCCCCGACATTGATGACTGGAGCTGTTTCCGGATATGTTGATATCTTCTCTACCAACATTGGTCAAATGATTGAAGAGAACTTCAATTCAGTAATTCCTGAAGATGATGCTATGAAAGTTCTTGAAATGATTGAAAAGACCGGCGCCGGGAAAACAAGACATGCTATGATCTCTGAGTATTTTGAATCAATTCCAAATAAAACATCCTGGAATATATTTCATGCTCTTACCAGATTCTCCACAATGGAAACAAATCTCAATGCAAAGAAATTACTTGAGAATGTGGCAGAGTCCGTATTGACAGTTCCTGCACAGATGGTTGATGCAATTGAATCTTTCAATGGAACAATTGCTCAGCAATTGGAAGAGGCAGCTTAAATTGAGTTATGTTAGCGATGTATGGCTTGAAACAATGAGAAGACTTCATGTCCATACATCGCATAACAAAGAGGATAATAGAATGAAATTCACAATTAAATTGACCAATGAACTTGGAAAAAGAATTATAGATTATCCAATGGGAAATATTGGGTTAGATGCTGTTGATAATCTTCGACGAGATATCAATATGCCTGATCTTGACTTATCACTCATTGATGCCAGCATTTCATGTCCTTCATGTACAATGTGTTTAACTTTAGAATTAACTGAAGATCAAGCAAGACAAGCAGGTATATTTAGAGGTCAAAAAGAAATCACAGTATATATTCCAGACTCTTATTTAGGAAGATACTTAACAATCGAACCTGACATTAAGAAAGAAAAAGTTTCTAGAGTTGTTCCAACATCTGATCATATTAAAAAGTTTTTTAAGATTATTGATGAAGTTAAAACATACACAAGAGAAATTCAAAAAGTTGGATTCAAATATGTTATATGCAAATCAAAGATCGTAGAAGACTGGTTAAACGCTGGAGCTCCTGTTTATTGGGATTGTAAAAAAGTGACCAAAGAAGAGTTGGACGCTATTAAAAAGAAACAGGAAGAAGAGTTTGAATTCAGTGATATTTAATTATATCATAAGATAGATTGAAATGAGGTTCCTTCTTTAGGGAACCTTATTTTTTTTGCAGAACAAATAATAAAAGAGGAGTTATATTCATGCCTGAGAATATTGGTGAAAGAGTCGTAACCCCAACAAGGGGATGGGACTTTCAATTGATAATTAAAAATAGAGATTATTCTGCTGACATATTTAGAGTCCGTATAGTTTCGTCTATTACGGTTCCTTATCAAACTATATTCTTTGATGTTTTCATAGATCAAAATGATATTATATTGGATAAGATGTATGGACAGGATAAGATAAAACTTCAGGTAAGATTATTAGAGCAAAACTCCGCAATGCCAAAAGAGGAAATTGATTTTGAATTAATGTATGTAACTTCGGATTATCCATTAACAATGAAAAAACAGAAATCGGAGGGTGTTGAGAAAGACAGAGTTCCTGTAAGTTTTGTAACAGTGCCAAGAGCTGCATTTAAATCAGCTACCTCAATTGTGAATAAAATATATTTAAAGAAGACGGCAAAAGAGATTGTTGAAGATATTGTTAAGACATTTACAAATGCTAAAATTGAACATGACACTGATGGAGTAAATCCTTTAGTTATTGATCAAGTAATTATTCCTCCAAAACCATTAATGAAATCAATTAGATATATTGATGAAACATTTGGAATTTTTTCAGGTCCTGTAGTGCAATTTATTGATAAAGATAATAAACTCTTTGTGATAAATTTAAACAAAAAATTTGATAAGAATCAAACATTCACAGTTTATCAATTAGCATTGGATGCTGTTGATGATGATATTATAGATAAATGTAGTGATGGTAAAAACTTTTATACATACTCAGATTTCAAAAGTCATTATTCTGGGAACTCTAAATTTACAACATTGGGTAAACAGCAACATTATATTGTAAAACCAAGAGATAGTTTATCTTATACAATTAATCATGACGTAACTAAAATTATGGCAGACAATGGATTGATATTTAAAAATCCAAAACCTTACATTGATAATGTTATTGATGATAGACATAGAGTATATAATAATCACACAGGTTACGATTATGATGAAGTTTTTGCAATAGCTGGAATGACTCCTTCTCTTTCTAATATGGCAGGACTTTCAATAGATTTAGAAAAAAATTTACCAATAATGAGATTGATGGAAGTTGGAAGAACTGTTAAAGTCAATTCTGGAAATCAAGAAATGGTTGATCTTACTGGGAAATATATTTTAAAATCAAGTGATCTTGTATTTCATAGAGAAGGTGAATGGCAATCAACTGCAAAAATAAATTTAATTCGCTCAAATAAAACAATTTAGATACAACAAAAATTTGTGCTGGGCAGCGCCCAACACCCCAATCATCCTGGTTAATGAGGATGACTAGGCATTTGCCATAACCTAATCCTCCTCTATACTACGGGGTTTCTTTTGATACTCGTACAACTTTTTAGTTGGTTTATTAGATAAACCATTATAGCGTCACCTCCTTCCAAAACTTTATGTGCATACGTTAGTCAAAAAACTTAGCTTGCGTCTTAAGTGCAGCTGAAAGTTTTCTACTTTTAGTTTCGTTCCTACCTGCACGGTTTCCTCCAAAGTCAATTAATACAGTTCGGTCGCATTTTGTACAGTGACCTTTGTCGCTAAATACGAATCGTTTTCCCACGATTCTGTCTGGAGTGATTAACCCATTACATTTTTCATATGGACAAATTGCAGTGTTTAATCCCGGTTCTAATTTGACTGTTTTTAAATTCGTGGTTTTTCTTGGTACTTCTTTTGAATCAGTTTCAGTCCACCTCCTTTTACTCTTATGTGTCCTTTCGGTAAATACAAGGACCTCGCTCATAAAACCTCCAAAAATTAGAGTTATTATTTATGTGAGTTGCTATTAAAAAATCAAACCAACTCACTCCTTCTATAAATTAATATATATAGCATAAGAATCCATTCTAAATTTTTTTTTAGAACAAAATAAAAATCCGTAATATGGAGAGTGTATGGCAGCGACAGCACAAGTAACTAAAATGCAACAATTTGTATTGGAGTATTATAAGTGTAAGAAATCCTTTGATTATTTTTGCAGTAATTATATTTATATAGAAATGCCAGGTAAGGACGTTTTACTTAAACCATATGCACCACAAAAGAATCTTATTGATTTAATTACACAAGATAAAATGGTTTTAGTCCTTAAAAGTAGACAAATAGGGATCTCTACAATTGTCCAAGCATATTGTTGTTGGTTAGTTACCTTTTATAAGAACACAGTTGTTGGTATTATTTCAAAAGATGGAAGAGAAGCTACAGACTTTGCAAGAACAACAAGAGGAATGTTTGAAAAACTCCCATTATGGATGAAACCTAAAAATGGTGTTCAAGGTCCTGGATTTGCAAAGAGAACTGAACAATCATTTATATTAACCAATGGATCAAAAGTATATGCTTCAACTGTAAATCCAAATGCTCCAGAGAAGACTCTTCGTGGTAAGGCAATTACATTCTTAATAATTGATGAGGCAGCTTTCGTCAATAAGGTTGATGATGCTTGGACTTCAATGGTACCTGCTTTATCAACAAATCAAATGCATGCAAGAAAGAATAATGTTCCTTATGGCACAATTGTATTATCAACACCAAATAAAACAGTTGGAGTTGGTAAATGGTTTTTTGAGAGATATACAAAAGCTATAAATGGTGATGGCATTATGAAACCATTCACAATTCATTGGCAAGATGTTGCTGAGTTAGCTGATGATCCTGATTGGTATAAATTACAATGTGAGTTATTTGATAATGACCCAAAGAAAATCCAACAAGAGCTTGAATTGAAATTCCTTGGTAGCAGTGGGTCTTTCTTTGAGGAAGATATAATTGAGAAATTACAAGAGTTAGCAATTGAACCAATTGAAAGACTTAAAATATTCAATGGAGAAATATGGAAATTTCAACAACCTATTCCAGGAAGATATTATATAATTGGAGTTGATACAGCACCTGAACATGGACTTGATAAATCAGCAATTGCAGTTTATGATTATCAAACTATGGAGCAGGTATGGGAATATCAAGGTAAATGTAAAGTCTTAGATTTTGTTAAAGTTGTTAAAGTTGCATGTGCTCAATATCCAGGATTATGTGTAATTGAAAATAACTCATATGGAAACCAAGTTGTTGAACATATGAATGCTAGCGAATTTTCAACTATGGTTTATAAAGAGAAAAGAGGAAAGAACACAGTTGTTCCTGGACTCAGTACAAATTCAAAGACACGCCCATTAATGATCGACTCATTATATTCATACATTACTGAGTTCACAGAAATTGTAAATTCAAAAAGATTAGCATTAGAGTTAGTTGGACTTGTGTCAAAATCAAGTGGAAGAGTTGAAGCAGATAGTGATTGTCATGATGATATTGTAATGGCAACTGCGTGTTGTACATATGTAAGAAAATATGACCCACCATTATTAATTGATACATCTGTATCAACTCTTGTTCAGCAAGAATTTTCAAATATTATGGGTATGAATGATGACTTATCTTTAACTGAATTTAGTAATGCTAAATTGATAAAACATATTAAAGCTAACTTAGATGGTGAGAATTTAAATAGAGATGAACAAGGAGTCATTGACGTATTAGGAATGTACGGAATACATTAATGAAAATTCCAAACAATAATTTATTATTGTATTTAATATATATGGAGAAATTATGGATAGATTAGGCGAAAATCAACAAACTTTGCAGGAATTTTTTGCTGCTCCAACAGGTCTCAAAAAGGTTGCATCTCTTGATGGAGAGGACTTATTTGGTTCACCTTCATTGAATTTATCATTCTTAAAATCTATGAGTGAATCTTCAAGAGCAAAACCATTGATGAAGACAATGACTCGATTAGTTATGAATAAGAAACTTGTCCCATGTTGGATGAATAAAAATATACTAAAGTTTTATAAGTTTAAGATTTTCGGTCCAGCTCATAAGAAAATTGGAGCTGCATTTTATGCTCCTAAACATGGTAAAATATTTGTATTAATTGATAATAATATAAGCTCATTTGGATTTGCTTCAAATGATTGGTTAGCTGTATTAACTATTCATGAGATGTGTCATTTAATGGTTGGATTAAAACCAGCTCAATTTAAATCTTCATTTAAACCAATATATACAGAGTTTTATAAAAATTATTTTGTTGATGCATTTAAGTTAACCAAACAACCAAGAGTTGATAAATTTACTAATTTTATTTATCAAAACTTTGATGTTAAATCTAAATTATCATATGCTCTATTTAAAAAATATAGAGAACACCTTGATGAATTTAAATCCTTATCTGTATTAAAAGATAAAGAATTTGATATGATGGCAGATCTTATTGTAAATGCTATACTTTTATCAGTAATTAATTTTAATATATTTTCAAATAATTATTATAAAAAGTATGCATCTGTAGTAAGACCAATAATTAATTCTTATAAAACATTAGTAGGAAATAAGATTACAAATGTTAATAGTATGTTTTATCAAGAGTTATATATACCATCTGAAGTCATTGCAATTTTATCTGAAATACCTTCTTCATATTCATCAAAAATATATTCAGGACTTTCAAAATTATAGGAGTTTGATTAATGGCCGATTCGACTAATATAAATGATAAACCTGCATCTGAGTCTACAAAGTTAGAAGCAAAGCAGGCAAGTCAAGTTAGTTCTTTATCTTCATTTACTATGAAGATGCAAGAGCAAACTAAAAAAGATATTAAATCCATGGAAGATCGTATAGACTCTGTCATGAGATTTCAAGCCATGTCTAAAAAAAGAGCAGAGTATGCAGCGAAAGCAATTGATTCAAGTACGAAATCAAATAAACAATTAGCATCCTCGACTTCTAAAATTCTTGGAAGCATGAATAATACAATAAAGCAATTAGCTGTTGGAACTCAAAAGATCACCACATCAACCGCAGTTGGTTCAAAAGATATGTTGAAACAATATGGTAAAGCAATAAGCGAAGATGTGAATTACAATAAACAAAATATGGTAGCAACTGCTCTATCTCAATCAACTCCTATATTTGGATACTTTGCAGCAAAATTCATGGAAACTGATGTATTTCAAGGTGCTGCAGATAGAATAAAACTTAGATTAGGAGATGCTGTTAAAGATGCATTTCAAGTTTCAAAAGGAATGTTAAGAACAGCTAAAGATAAAGTTTCAGATATATTTACACGCTCTGGAAAAGTTGAATATTCAGATGAGTCTAAAAGATATCTTGGGGATACTGCAATTGCAGTTAAAGATGCTAAAGATAAAATTACTGGCAAATTTAAGAAACCTATACAAAAAGCTGCCAGAGGTGGTTATGTAGATGAGACTGGAGTTGTTAAAGTACATAAGGGAGAAGTTATAACTCCAATTGAAAAACTTCCTCAAATTGCTGAAGCAATGACAAGAATGAGGAGAGTTGCTGATACACCTACTGGAACATCTGTTCATGGGTTGATTAAAGTAATGGCAGATAATGCTGTATCAATGGAAGACTTCGTTGGTGAACAGCAAAAAATGAATAGATCTTTAACTAAAAGTTTTATAGCAGGATGGAAAGAAGCAAGATCTCCAAAGAAGAAATCATTTGAAAATCGTATGTTAAAGGCAACTCTTGAAATGAAAGTTGCAATGGTTGGAATGACATCTCGAATGAAAATCGCTTGGCAGAGAGTTTTAACAGAACATCCATTATTCAGAAATTTACTTGGAGTTTCTGAAATTTTAAAGACAAGTATATTTACTCCAATACAATTCTTATTTGGAATGAGAGGTGGATATAGAAAATATCTTCCTAAAGGATTAAATAATTTTCAAAATATTAGTCAAATCTTAAATATTACATTTGTTCAGCAAATGCAAAAATTAGATAAAATAATCTTTTATCTAAAAACTCTTACAGAAGGAACTGTTGGAGAATCTGGAGATGTATTATTACAAAGATGGAAAGAAGAAGATAAAAAGAATCAAGATAAATGGAGTGTTGCATCAAGAATTAGAAATAAACTGAAGGGTGGACCAAAAGAAAAGAAAAGTCTTGGTGAACTTGGTCTTGCTAAATTAACTGCAAGATTAGGATTGGATAAAGAATCTCTTGATAAAGCAGGTATTACAACTTTATTGCATATATTATCACCGAAAAAAGTTCTTAAAGGAATGGGTGTTAGTAAAGAAAGTACTCGAGATTATAGAACACAAGCTGGTCAGGCGGCAGAGAAAGCGAAATGGTACGCAGGTTATGGTGCTGATGAAGCTAGAATGTATGGCGAGATGGGTAAAGAAAAAATGAAGGACAAAGCTTCTGAAATGAATCGCAATCTCAAAAAGAAAGCAGATAGAGCAAAATGGTATGCTGGATATGGTGCTGACGAAGCTAAGATGTATGGGGGAATGCTTAGAGATAAAATGCCATTTCTCGCAGATGGTGGATTATTAAAAAGGACTGGTCCAATATATGCTCATAAAGGAGAAATGGTATTACCAGCTGATAAGATGAATAGTCTTATTGATAGTTTTAATGAATCTGCTAAAATATTTAAAGATACTGCTAATCAGAAAAAAGAAAGAGCTAAATGGCGATATGGTTATGCAAAAGACGAAGCTAAGATGTATGGTGAATCTGTAAAAGAAAAAGCTGGAAAAGTAGGTGGATTATTTAGAAATATTGGAAGATTCTTTGGAATTGGATTAACATACGAAGAGAAGTTAGAACGTCAACAAAAGAAACATGATAAGGAGATGAGAAAGAAAAGAAAAAAATGGCATAAATTTGATAATAAATTCTTTACCGCAATGGAAAAGGATTATCAAAAACATCTTAAACGCTCAACAAAAATAGCAACACGCATTGAAGGTTTTATAGAAAAGAGAACTACTAGGTTTACTAATTTTAAAACCAAATTAGCTGAGAAGCTTGAAAAAGGTATTGAAAAGATTAAAACAAAGGGTGAAAAGAATCGCCAAAGAACTTTAGATACAATCGCTAAAGATGGTATTAAAAAGAGAAAGAAGATAGAAGAATATTGGGATTCTAGAGCTCTCAAACATCAACAAAAACGATTATCTAAAATAAGAAAAGCTCAAGATAAAATATTTGGTAAACATAAAAATATAATGAAGTATTTCTTTAACAAGCAACATCGTTTTGAAATGCAACAGGAGAGAAAAAGAAAGAAGATAGCAAAACAACAAGAGAAGGTTGAGAAAAAGAGAAATAAAGCTCTTAATAAAGTCAAAGATCTTAAATTAAAAATTGAAAAGAATAGAGAGAAATGGCAAACCAAATTAGAAGCTAAGAAGAAAAAGATGGAAGAGAGATTAGAAACTCGTAGAGCTAAATTAGAAGGAAGAGTTAAATTTCTCCAGCTAAAGAAACAAATGAAAGAAGATGAGCAAAAAGCAAAAATCCAAAGAATTAGAGATAAAGCTTTAATGAAGTTAGAGCAGAAAAAAGCTAAAGCAGAAATGAAAGTTAGAATGAAAGAAATGAAAGCAGAAACTGCTAAGTTAAAGAAACAAATGAAAGAAGAAAAAGCAAAATTGAAAGCTGAATTAAAGCAAGCAAGAAAAGATCAGTGGGAACAAAGAAAAATATTATTTAAAGAAAGACTTGACTATTTAAAAAATACTCCAAGACGATTAGCTGAATTTAGAAAACAATTTGGAAAAGATACTAAAGAGAGAATTGAGTTAGCTAAACAACAATTATATAAACTCAATAAATTAGAAGGTGTTCTTCAAAGTACTAAAGATGCACTTTATAAAGGTTTTGGATTTATCAAGAAAATAACAACTGGAGCATTCAAATGGATTATGATAGCTGGTGCTTTTCTTAAAGATATTATATTTGGAGGATTTAAAACTTTTATAGTTCCTGCTATGGCAACTGCATTTGGTGCTGTAGTTGGTGGAGCAAAATCAGTAATTGCCACAATTGCCGGGAAAGCTGCATTGCAAGCAGGAGGAATGGGTGCTGGAGCAGCGGGTATTGCTGGAGTTGGAGTTGGCGGTTATATGGCAGTTAAAGATGCCATGGCAGCAAGAAAGAATGCTAAAGAATGGGGAACTTCAAAACTTGGAGCAACTCTCGGTGGAGCTTTGGGAGGAACTGAAGCAGGTGGGAAAGGAGCGAAAAGAGGTGCTTTAAAAGGCGCAGCACTCGGAGCAGGTATTGGGTCATTCATACCCGGAGTCGGTACATTAGTTGGTGGCGCAGTTGGAGCAATTGCCGGTGGACTTATGGGAGCTCTTGGAGGAAAGAATATAGCAAAAGGAATGGACTTCATTGCACAGAGTATAAAGAAATTGGTAAAAGGAGTTTATAATTTTGTGACATTCCCAGTAAGATTTGCATGGAAAGTTATTAAGACAACTATATCTGATTTTAAAGAAGCTTATAAGAAAAAAGGTGGAATTGGATTAATAACAGAGATGGCAAAGAAAACATTGAAATTGGCATTATTTCCTATATATCTTCCTATTAAAATAATGACATCTCTTAGTGAAAAAATTAGAGATTTAGCTAAAGGTGCTGGAAAGAAAGCATGGGATAAAATTAAATTTGAAGTAATGATGCCATTCAAATGGGTAGGAAGTTTATTCACTAATTTATTTTCAACAATTAAAGAATTTTTAGTTGATAAATTAAGAGGAATACCATTTGTTGGAGAAAAGATAGCTAAATGGGCAGACGGTATGTCATCAACTCCAACTGAGGCAGCTGATAAAGTCAATGTTGAAGCATCAGCTGCAACAAAGACAAAACCTTGGACATCATATGATGCTTATCAATCTAAAATGTCTGGAGTTCCTCAAGCAGCAGTAGGAGGACTTGTAACTAAGACAGGACTTGTTAAAGTTCATGCTGGAGAATTAATATCTCCAATTTCAGATGAAATTAAAGAAAGAATTGAAAATGCTGTAACTTCAGGTTCTGACATTGCTAAAAAGGATGCTATAAGTGATACCGCTAAAACTAAATTTCTTATTCAAGAACAAGCAAAAGCTCAAAAAGAAGCAATGGATGATTTTGCTAAGACGAACTCATTGACAACTGCCACAGTTATTAATAACATTACAAATTCAATGTCAAGCTCAATGCAATCAATTGCTAATAATATGGGCAATCAAGATAGAGGTCACTTTGACCCATTAGCTAAACAAATTTTAGAAGGAGATATAAACTAATGGCTTTACGAATGACACAGCTTCCTAAATACTTTGGAATGCCTCCTGATACATTAGTAAGTGAGAATGCTAAATTTAATTCAATGCCTGTACTTGAAATAGTTCCTCATTTACCTAAATTTCAAAGAGGTTTGAGTCTATTCAAACTTGATAAAGCATGGGATGGAAATAATGGTTATAAAGCTCTTCTTGAAACATATGGTTATCAATTAGATTCAACTCCTATAAGACTTGCATTTTTAGCAGATAATTTTCCAACAGATTCTTTTTCAAATGAATATTCTGATAGTTTTTTAAATAGAGTTACAGACGTTGCATCATCTGCAGCAGCTGAACTTGCTCAAATAACAGGATCTCGAAGTGCTGGAGAGGGAGCTGATAAAATAATTGCCGCCTTAAAAGAAGCAGGTGGAATGGCAGGAGCATTAGGAAGTGGAGTTTCAGCTGGAAAAGCAGGAGTTGAAAATGTAGGAAATGCTCTTGCAAATTCAATACCTTCTTTAAAAGGAGGAGGCGCTGTATTATCATCTATCATGGCAGGAGCAAGAGTCGACTTTCCACAAATTTGGAAAAATAGTGGGTTTCAACCATCTTATTCAATAACATGCCGATTATACAATCCTGCTCCAGGAAATGCTGAAGCAACTGAGAAATATATAATAGGTCCTATTGCTGCTATATTATGTCTTAATTTGCCTCAAACTAAAGATGGTCATACTTACAGCTGGCCATTTTTACATAAAATTAAATGTCGAGGATTATTTGATTTAAGAGCTGCATTTATAAGCAACATCACTATAATCAAAGGTGGAGATCAACAACAAATTGCTTGGAATCAAAGACTTGGAATTGTTGATATAAGAATTGACTTTGGTGGATTATATTCAAGTATGTTGGCAGGAGCTGATGATGGAAATCCAGATAAATCAACTTTGGAAGCTTATCTTGATATTTTAAGAGATGAAGATACAGCAAGAGATATGTATACAGATCCTAAGAATGGAGAACATCATGGACCTGGCAAATATGTACCAGGAATTAAGAGTCAAGCAGCTTTGGCCGCTAATGAAAGAAACTTAAATCTTAAACAAAATATTGCAGGACGAACTAGCGGTTATAAAATAGAAGGTCCTGGATATAAGGAAACTGTAACGAGCGCAACTTCAGCTGGTCAAGTAGTTCCTCCACAAAAACAATTTTCTCACACAATGGGTGGTGCTGAAAATGTAACTGACACTGAGAATTTTCAAACTGAAGCGGGAGATCGTGTTAGTGCTGAGGATAAGGCAACATCTGATTATTTAGATAGTTTAATGCCTCAAATTGGTTAACATAAATTGTTACGTAATATCATTGTTACGTAATATGCAAGGAAGGTATTTATATTGAATTGACTTTGTGAAGTGAGTTTATTATATTTATCTTCATAATTAAGTTCTTTCAAAACTTTAACAAGAAGAACATTTACTTGTTGTTTGAAATATATTAATTCATTAGTTCGTTTAATAGACATTAATTTTTTAACATACGTAAAATATCTTTTTCCGCATAATAAATTAACATTCTTTAAATCCTTAATAAACAGTCTATAAATTGATTTTAGATTATCTTGGTATTTAATATCTGTGATAGTTTTTGCAATTAAAATAGCAAGAGATGTTTTAATTTTAGAAAGTGTCTTTGCTTCAGTTAAAGCTTTATTATCTATAAATTTATAGACTGTGACCTTTTTAGAAATTTCATCAACTAACCTATCACTTTTCTTTTCAGTTTCTAAATGATGAGCATTCGTATCATCCTCAAGTCCCTCATATGGAGATCTTATTCCAGTTCCTTCTTTGGAAGCTTTGTAATATAATGTAGCAAAGCTCTTAATACTTTGTGATAATCGAGTTCTTGATTCTTGAATAAAGTTTCCTATTTTCTCTTTATTATTTTCTAAGATGGCAGCTTTATATCTTGTTTTCATTTCTTTAGCTAAAAACAAAATAGCAGATGGAATTGTTTTCTCTCTAGCAAACAAATGAGTTTTATTTATATTATCTAATGTATATTTGAATACATCATCATTGCAAAATTTCATTTGTCTGTGCATTAAGTTTGTATAAAATCTTATCATAAAAAATAATAATGTATATTCAAATGCTTTCTCTTCTTTCTCTTTTAAGAAATAATACATAATGAAAACTAATAACATTGTTATCTTATCTTTAGTTAATAAAAATTTTGCCCACTTTGTTCCCTTCCAATATCTTGATACAAATTCTCCTAAATCTTTTTCATTAATTCCAGTTAATCTAAATAATTCATATTGGTGTTTATGTATTTCAGGATAATAACATGGTTCAGATAATTTCGTAAGCTCCTGAGCTGCAATTTTAACAATTGTAGACTTAAGTATATTTTTATTTATTTTTGCTTTATTAAGTAGCTCGTCCATTTATTTTCCCTATATGACTAAGATTGAAATAGTGTCTTCTGTAAAGTATACATACTCCGGACCATAATCTAACAACTCTTCATCTGTAAAGTCCTCTAATTTAAAATTAAAGAAAATACTTGACGCAGGCGCTGTGAGTCTAAGATGATCAACTCCAACAACCTCTTGAACAACATCTGTAATTTCAGATCTATAAATTGCAATGTTGGATCCGAATCTATCTGAAAAGGATTCTATTAGAGCTGTTTTTATTGAGTTGGATAAGTCTGTATCAGTCCCTGAATAATCACTTCGTTTAAATACCTCAAGTTCTAATTGGAGAGGAATTGTATAAGTAGGAACTATCCAACCTGCTATTGCATAAATATATTTCATTCCTTTTCTTGTCACATATACCATATCATCTGTAATTGGTCTTATAAAATACCATGTGACATTTGTTGCATCTGTACATTGCGCAATTTCGTGTTCATGCCCCTCAAAATCACCCGTTGCGTTTGTTCCTACTATGTATCTATCACCTTTCTTTAAAGACGAAGGATAGACGGGAGGACTCGATATGATATCTATTACGGGAGGTTTTTGAGTTTCGTTTAATTGCATATTCCTCATATAACCTGACGTATTCGTAAATTTAATATTTGCAAAGTCAGTTAACATTCTGTGTCCAGCAAATGATGTATTCTCCATCATCTTTTGAAGAACTAATAATTCAAAATCATCTTGATTGATTGAGTCATAATAACTCTTTTTAACAACTGGAATATCATAAATGGTAGAAATATAAGCAGTTGAATCATCAACAACATTTGATAACATAAAATCATCAAGAGATTGTCTAAATATAAATCCAGCTGAATATGTACATACTTGCTGTGTTGTATTGCTTATGGTAAAGATAGCATTTATATCATCTTCAATTAAAAGAGTATATGGATCAAATGTATATTCAAATCTTTTTTCAGTTGTATTATTTATCATTGTATATACTGACCCAGTTTCTAAGAAACTCATTTCACAAGTTGTTGAAGCATAATCAGTCTCGTCAGTATAATAATTTAAATACATTACCGCAGTATCACCAACTCTTGTAACTGTAAATTTTGTAGCTGATATATTATAAACAATTCCATAACTCCTTACAAGAGTAGGAACTAAAACAATTTGATTCATTATATAATGATACATTGCTGATGAATTAATATGATCCAAAGTCATATCAAATAATGTAATAAAATCAACATTGTCTATAGGAATTACTGTAGACCTTGGTATATAAGTTTCATCAATAGGAACTTCATATGAAGCATTTCTTGATGGAACAATATCATTATTGAAATCAAGTGAAGTGAATAATGATATTTCATTAACTTTAATATCTGATCTTTTAAGAACAGGAATTGAATTTGGTTGAATAGGAAAGTTTGGAATTATAACGTCAGTCGCTTGATAATCTCCCTCAGATACTAACCTATTAAGAGCTGTAAGACTCGTTATTGAATTTCGTCTAACTTCTTCAATTCCTTCCTCGTCCTGCCCTCCAGTTGCTGGAGATGTATTATTGACATCATAATTTACAATTTGTGTGAGTCCTGTTACTGAGTTAACTAAATAAACTCTTGGACCATTTACAATTGTTCCGGCAATTACATTACCATTTTCTCCCTCAGTCTCTGTAATAGTAACTCTGACTGTAGAACCTGGTGCAGGTTGTACTCCAATAAGACCATTTCCGAAATATATCCTAACTCCATCAGCAGTACGTCTATATACATATCCATAGTCTAAATTCGACATAAGATACACACTATCGAATTCCTCATATAATCGCCAAGATGTTTCTCCTGGTTCTCTCACCTCAACTTTAAGATCGGCAATTTTTGCATCAACAGGAACATCAACTACAACAAATTGAAATTCTTGAGTATCTTCATCAATTTGAAATTCTTGAACAGATGTATCATATTGTCTTACTGGCAATAAGAATGAAAATTGTTCATCTCCAGTTGTATCAATGCTTACAGGAAGATTATATATTTTATTTTCCTCTGTAACAACTACTGATACATAAGAGTTATTTGTAACAGTCACTTCGGTATTATAATATGTAGAGAAACTGAGTCCAGATGAAGTTGTAAATTCTGAATTCTCAGGAATTGTAAAATTTGCATTTGGATCATCAAATGTTAAGTCATAAGTAAGAAGAACATTACTTGTTGCATATTCAGCTTCAGCAGGAGAATATCCTATAAAAGCTGCAAGATTTAAAATTGATTCAGGAAGTACTGCTTTGGTAAGAAAGAACTCTTTATATACAGACGTATTATAAAATAAAAGGTTACTTGTTAGAGTTGATAATAAATTTATTAGGAATGAAAGAAATGAAGTTTTCGTAAGATCTACATTTTCAAGTTCTAAATATTTTTGCGTAAGCTCTATAATTTCAGTTCTTATTTGATCTCTTGATGAATAGATCTGACTCGAAATTGAAGTTTCTGGTGCATCTGCCATAGTTTACTTCCTTTAAATAAAGTATAATCCAGCGTTTTGGTTGAATAGGTTATTAGTTTGTAGAGATAATTTATGATTCTTCGAAACCATTTTAGCTAAAAATGTAGCATCATCATAAGTATATATTTTCTTTGTATAATCAAAGAAAACAAATAAATCAGATACTTGTTCGTCGACTTGATCTGTAGTCTTACTTTGAAATAACTCTACTTTTAGTTTATAAAATGTAATGTCTGTATTTACACTTTTTTCTTTTCCGGTAACCATAAATGTTGGATAAATATCATTTTGAGGTCTTAAATAATCTTGTTCCATTTTAACTATGTCACCCTCATAAGGAAGGATCCCATAGGTACTTGGAATAACTAACTCACAATTTCCTTCTTTAATTAATCCTATCTCTGACCCATCATAAGCGGTTGAAACTTCTGTAATAAAGAATACAGGAAGCAAAAGATATTTATTAAATTTAATTCCTGTTAATTCTCCAACTCTCTCATATGCTCCATCTAATAAGTCTTCATTATCCCAGACAGTATTTACTTTATCCAAATTATAATATGTAGTTAAAAAAGCAATCGCATGTTTTGAATAATAGCGATAAAGGAGATCCTGATAGTCTTGGATGTACCAGTACAGACGTTCGTATGACTGCATTATATATCTCCTCGCATTCTTGCTTTTTTAGTTGCATATGATAATTGCAATATTGCTTTATTTCTTTTATTTGTATACTCTTTAATTAATGGTAATAATCTTTTTCTACATTTACTTGGATCTTTAGAAGCGTCACAACCTTTATACTCTTTCTCTAATTTTTCTACAATATTTTTTAAAGCAGCAGTTTTACAATGTCTACTACATAAAGCTTTATTTTTAATTGTTTTATCATTTTGACATTTTAATTCACATTTATAATTAAAATCTTTCAATAAATATTGAGAAGCTGCGTGTAATGCCATTCCACCAGGAAGTATAACAGCAGCAGTTACAAATCCAATACTTAAAACTTTTTTAGCTGGACCGTCAGGAGTTGGAACTTCAGCATCTATTTCAACTTCATTTAAAACAATTTTTAAATCTTGCTCAGATAAAGATTTAACCCATTTGATCATACCAAGTTGTTCTTTAAATGATGTCTTGGATTTTATATATTCACTTTTAGCAATAAAGTTAATTAAAAATTGTTTGTCCATTACTCAGCTCCCTTTTTGCGGAGTTTAAGTCTTCTTGTAGCTTCCTTTTTAGCATACTCTTCTTTTGCCAACTCCAACTTCTCTTTATAATTTTCTCTCTTTTCTTGCCATTTAGAAAAAGTTTTATTTAATTGTTTCTCACATTTTAAAGGATTTACAGTATCATCACATTTTCCAATTTGGTTTTTAATATCTGACATTATTGATTCACAACCTTTCATGTAGCAAATATATTTACATATATTCTTACTATCAGATGGTTGTTTTCGACATGCTTGCCAGCATGGGTCAGTTGCCTTTTTAAACATATAACCTAAAAGGGCACCTAACCCAAACCCGGCGACTTTTTTAGTACCAAATCGTGCTGCAGCAAACCCCCCAGCCACTGCAGCTAATCCTACCTTCAAGAGTCTTCCAAATCTTGACTCATAGTCCCTTACCCCTAACTCAAATACTAATTCAACTGATTCTTCATAACTTATTTTATCTATATACTCACAAAGGTTTACTTGCTCAACAAATGATAATTTATTACGTAAGGAAACACTTTCCATTACGGACTTTGTTAAGACCTTTTTACAGAAGTCATGTGATGCTTGTCTAAGAAAGTCGTCCATAATTAATTTCCTAATATATTAAAAGTAGTTTTATCAATGACAGCTTGAATTTCCCCAGTTTGTCCACCATATTCAGCAATAATATTTATTGAAAAACCCTTTCGATTATTTAAAAATTCAACTGTAACTCCTTGAAGTTTCGCTCTGTTATCATATGTTCTTATTGCATATGTAACTTCATCAATTATATCACGCATTGTTTCATTATCGGCGGGACTAAAGACGTATTTATATAAATCACATCCAAATTCAGGATCATGATCTACAGTACGAGTTGGAGTTATGAGAATTTTAAACCAGGACTTTAAGATAACATTTATATCAGTAATACGCGTAAAATCCCCGGATGGAGATATTACGTCGATAAAATCTGAATATCTAGTTTTTGAACCGACTACTGATTTTTGAAATCTATCAAGTATATTTGCCATAAGTCTCTACTAATTATTTGATTGAGGCAAGTTCTTCTTCCATTGCTTTTTGCTTATCTTCTTCTAACTTCGCTTTCCATTTAAGAAAACTATGAAAACGATTTATTGGCATTAACATGAGACTTGGATAATATTGTTGCTTAGTAAGTTCCATGCATGAAAACAAATTTTCGTCCATAATTGTGCGATACTTAGTAATGCCATCAAAGTCCGTACACCATACGAAAAAAGTTTTCCACGAGATCTATATTCATTAAATCTTCATTCCCACAATGTTTACAATGGGACATCATATTTAATGCAATCTCGTATTGACCAAACTCTTCTTTATATTTATCGTTTATTTTTCTCCTATCAATAGGAGGCAAAGTCATATAAGCATTAACAATGTCAGACCTTTCGCTATAAACGTCAGGTTCAGTTTGCTTCTCAATATCTTGATGAAATTGTGCGACAGCAAGAGCTTCGGTCAAAACATCTATTTTAGCACCCGGTTGAATAGACTGTCTCTGATACATTTCAAGTTCATCTTTAAGAGTGGGTTGTTTGATTAATGCAGTAACCCCTTTTGTAACAGGAAGAGGAACCTCATGAGTCTTTCTGAGAATATCATCTTCAGGATATAAAGATGCAGAGAATGTGTCAGATGCTTTAATAGTAATTGGATATTCTTTTCTACAAGAAGTACAGGTTACATCATAGTTCCTTATTTCTTCATAAGAAATATGATATAACCCGTACAATAATGCGTCGCGGTCCTTTGTCGTTACAAACTTTAAAAATGAGTCGAAGTCAGTTATTTCTTTTGGCTTCTTTACCAGAGATTCATAAATAATTTTATTTAAGTGCTCGGTAATTTTTTGAGGACTCATGAAGCTGCCCTTCATTCTTTCCTCTTCAGCCACGTTAAGACTTCTCAAAGTGAAAGTTTGCTTTGTCTGAGGAGTCGTTACTTCATACTCAGGATATTTAGCGTTGAATCCTTTAAACATTTTTGATCTCCTTATATTCGCATTTTAATTAAGTTGTTCATATATTATTTTAAATCAACTTACTATTTTTTCTTTGCGTCAATTGCACTCTTTTTAGATTGAATTGCTGCTTTAACTTTAGCATTACAATCATTCATACATTTATTACGTTTGTCACCAATGTTGAAAGTTCCACATTTTTTGTTGCATTGATCAACTGCAGATCTTGCCCATCTATATAACGGCCAATATAGAGGACCTGCAAGGAAGATACCTAAAATACTTTTACCGGTTGAAGCTTCTTCTTTATAAACTTCAAAACGATCATTGGCAATTTGCTCAGATTGTTCATCAAGTTTTGCAATTTTACCATCCATAATAAAAACTTTAACCTGAGGTGTTGATGCAGTTTTCAAAAATTCAAGCATTTGAAGTTTTGAAGCTTTTGAAAGTTTGCTTTCAACAACCACAGTGCCTGCATAATGTTTGAGATCTTTATTTTCCATTGTACTTTCTCCTCAATGAGTTTTACATAATTAGTTATTAATATTTCTTACCATATTCCTCAACATTTGTATAACTTGCAGCAAATGAATCTGCATATGTCTGACATGTGCTAAGAACCCAAGGTTCATGCCATGCATAATCAACATTAAATTCAATCTCTACATCAAGTCTTCCTACAGTTTCAACGTCACTTGTAAAAAGATCTTGAGGATCTTTTGTTGGAAATACGCCATCATAGCAGGCATAATATTCAACGGTTTTTCCATCTGGAGCAGTTGTCCAATAATACATAATGCAAGCATAAGTACTCTTAGAATATCCGCCTCCGTCACTGCCATCTTCAAGACCACTTATACCAGTTCGGTAATCTCTCATCATTTTTACCCAACCGTGCATAATGTCTAATAAAGGAGTTTTATTAAATTCAAAGAATTTAACAGATACGGTATTACCGTAATCAATATTTCCTGGCACTGCCCATTTAATTCCACCTAAACCGGTAAATTCAACTTTATTTAAAGTTCCTCCTGGTGGAGTAACTGAAAGACATGTTGATGCCAATACTGTAGAAATATCTCCTGTACTTGAAATACCTGAGTTTCCTGTTACAACATACTCAGGTAATTTAACTGGAATTAAGTCAAACCATACATAATGATATCCAGTAACATAAGGATCAGCAACTCCTATTTTTGTGCCACCAAAACGTCTTGTAGCAACATTTTGACTCATGCTAGCGAATGAAGTTTTCATTTAGTTATCCTCCTATTTAATTTCATTCTGTTTAATTTCCTTTGATCGTAATTTATTCTCTTCTTCGCTTTTCTTTTTTTCATCTTTTCCATATATGACTGTATCTGAAGGCAATGTTCCTGAATGGATAGAGTCCATAGGAAATATAGATTCTCTTTTCTGTAATTCATATAAGTATTTATCTATAATTGTCATGTAGCACCTCTAAAGTAAACCTAAAGGATTTTAATTTTGTTCTGGTGCTTTACGTTAACTAGCAACTCTTATGGAGGATTTTTCACTTTTGTACAAAAAAATCCCTCAAGATAAATTTAATTATCTCAAGGGATTTTTAATGTATTTGAAAATTTAATATGTTGAAGCAGGTGGTTCTTCTCCTGAAGCTGCATTTCTTTTCTGAACAGGTTTTGCTTTATCATTATCAATTGATAATGATCTAAAGTCTTTAAGACCATTCGCCAATTTACTACTAAGTTTTCGAGCTTTAAGGGCGGATGTTTTGCTTCCTCGACCTTCTTTACCTTTTTCAGCTTCGTCCATAAAATCTTCAAATGTTTCTCTGAGTGTAGTAAGCATACCATCATATTGTTCATGAAGTTCGCTCATAATAATTTCCTCCTTGTTTAAATTAATTGTTCAAAATTCCCTTTTATATATTCTCAGGGTCAGTTATTTGTTCTTGTTACATATATAGTTTAGAAATTAATTTAGATGTTTGAGTCTTCCAACTTTCACATTCCACTGTGTGCCTTTTTCATCCTGACCGAATTTCTTTAACATATCCAATTCTTGCTTTGCATCTGCTAACATTGCCTTTGCTTCATTATGTTGTCTTTTAATAATAGAAAGACAATTTCTCTTATTTTTTTCTCTATCATCATATTGACTACAAATTTTATCAGCACTTGTTTTGTTTAAATAATTAACTATAAATTTTGAAAATTCATATCTGGCATTTAAAATACATATACCTTGTTTTGGATTTTCTTTAAATGTATCCACACTTATAGAATCAAAACTTCCATCTTCTTTTCGGTTACCTGTAGGAATTGTAGCAGATGATCCAGAGTGAGGGAATAATCTCTTACAAGTTTCTATTTTTTTCAAATACATCTTTTTTGCTTGATTAATCTTTGGATCATCTGGAGCTCCACTTTCTACAACTGCTTTAACAAATGCCCATACCCCTAAAGCAATAAGTCCTCCAATTGCCCAAGCTTCTATACTTTCCTCAATAACTTCCATATCAGTTTTCATTATTATCTCCTTTTTATATTTGTTCTTTACGACGGAAAAAACCCCATATCAGAGTTTCCTCCAATATGGGGTTATTTTTAAAACATTCACCAATTATTATTTGATGAAGAAATTCAATTCAATTTTCTCAACAACTCTTGTAGGTTCAAGAATAACATTTACATGAAATGTTTTACGTTTTCTTTCATATTCAGTTGCTCCAACATCAACGCTAAAGCTATACAGACCTCTTTGTTGTTGAATTCTTTGGAGGAACTCAACAATTTCACCTGATACTTTATTCCAAGTAACGGCGTCATTGAGTTCAAATATAAAGAATCTACAGAATTGCTCTAATGCTCTCTTGCAATAAAGAACAAGTCTAACAATATTGAGATCTTGAAGAGCACTTGGTTTCGCTTGAGAAGTCAATTGTCCCCACATTACATAACCCTGGTTAAATCTTACAATTGGGTTAAGTTGTTTCAAGTACATTTGATCTCTTTGACCTTGCTTAGGATTGAATCGAAGTTCCTTAACTGACTCAATGGCGCCTCTATTAAATCCTGCTGCTGCCCACCAAATCTCTGCAACATTGTCATTTCTTGGAAGCAAGTATGACATATGATACAAGGGTGAAAACCATACGTCCTGACCGGTAAATGGGTCATATACTTTATTATACTCTTCATACAGAGCAGTAAAATAATTGTTATAAGTATGATATTGAAGACGTCTTGTCATTGCTGCATTAAATGTTGGGTTGTCTCCATTGTCCAATAATGCAACACAATCTCTTCTTGTCTGAACAAGAGTTGAAATTTGTGTCTTAACGTCAGTTGGGTAACCAGCATCCCAGACAACTGTGAAATAAAAATTCTCAGAGTCAAGAATTGAATCATCAATAAGTCCTGCATATGCTTGAGCAAGAACCTGAGTTGCTTCAGCTGTATCAAGATCTCCAGAAGCATCAAGTAAAGATCCGTCAGAACCTTTTCTAAATGGAACAGGAGTTGATGAAGCAAATGCTGTGGCAATACTTGTGTCAGCTTTCTTAACAAGATATGTCGCATCTGCAGAATCATCAAAGTTTACAGTGTCACCTTCCCATCCTCTTGAAGCTGCGTCAAGGTCTCTGCCATTATAAATTTCAGCAACCTCTCCGTCAACTCCAGCAGCAAGTCCTATCCAACCCCAAATCTTATTTCCTCGACTGTCTTTAGCTGAAATCATAAATTCAGCATTTCCAGTTGCAGGACTTGTTTGGTAATCAGTAAAGTCTTGTTTATTATCTGCAATTTCTGCAGAACCGGGTGTTAAGTCAACAGTTGTAAGACCAATGTCTTTATCATAAATCTTTGCAACTAATTTATAACCATCTGTGTACTCTTCATTTGAAAGTTGCATTTGCCATTTAAGCAATCCTGAATAAAGATCAAGAACTTCTCCGATATAAATTGAAGAACCTGTATCATCCATTGCTTTTGGATTGAATGAAACTTCAAATGATTCAATAATTTGATCATCACCGTCTGACTGTTTTTCATAAACATCAAGAACATAAACGTCACTGATCATTGGATTTGCCACTTCAGTTAAACGAATACCCAATTTATTATAATACTGACCTCGGCCAATTGGATATAAGAAACCTAATGGATAAGTTGGCGCTGAAGATTCCAAGTTTGTAATAATTTCAGCTTCTGAATTTAGACTGTCAACATAAGTAAGTTCAATGGCACATGTTGCATCACTTGCGCCCATGACAGCGTCAATTCTTAAATTTGCATATGCTGCATCATCAGGTAATGGACGCATTACATATATAGCGCCTGATTCTCCAAGGAAATTATAAGCTTCATATAGTCCTTGTCCATAACCTTTTCCATACGTAGCAATGTTTGGTTCACCAAATTCAGATACAAGTTCTTGTCGAGAACCTATGAATTTTAGTTTATTGTCTTCACCTTTTTCAGCGAGAAAACAAATACAACCAATTGTAGAAGGAACTTCAGCTACATATGCTGACAAGTCGATAATTTTAGTATAAACGCCCGGACTGATATTACTTCCCATAATACTATTCTCCTAATATTTAAGTGTTAAAATGAGAGTCTCTATAAAATTTAGTATTTACTATTCTATCTATAGAGAATAGTACAGTTGACTTCCTTAAGTAAGTGAATTTGTCTTATAATTAATTTTTATACAATAGAAATAACTTTTTGTATAATCTCATTTATATTAGGAATATTATCTATAAACCTAATAACTTTCCAACCTTCATTTTCAATTAATAATTGTCTTTTCTTATCATATTGTTTATCTTGATGCCAATAACTATCATCATATTCAATTGCTATCATTTCACTTGGAATTGCAATATCAATTGAAAAATTTAAACATGGATATTCTAGTTTAGTATCATTAAAATAATTAGAAATTATTTTAAATAATTTAAGTTGAGGTTTGGAAATTTTAGTAACTCCAGCTCTAGCAGCTAAAAATCCTCCATTTAACATATAATCTCTTTGGTTGTTTCTAAATTCACTTGTCTTTTGATAACAAGGTGTTCCATATTTCACCATACATGTATTTCGAGCCTTTAATAAACTTTCTTCACTATGCTTTTTTCCATAAAATGGATTTTTATCTCCTATTAATTTTTTCCCTCTCTTAGATAAATTACTCTTTAATTTATTTGCTTTATCAAATCCAAATTGTTGTTCATATGTCTTCCCTTTATTAGGATGAACAGAATTTGGTTGATTCAACCAATGTTTATCTCCAAGTTTATTTTTTGAAGACTTGTCTTTGAACTTACTAGAATTACACATACATTTAACAGAGCAATATTTATGATGACCAACTACAAGATTAACCCATTTTGTATATTGGTTGCATCCTTTATAGTTTCCATAATTTAAACAAATATCATCACCATCATTCTTTATATATTTATCATAATATTCTTTTGATTTAATATTATGAATTCTTAAATGACTTGTTAATGCTTTTAAACTTTTGAATTCTTTTCTGCAAATCTTGCATGTAATTATTTTCATTTTAATTTCTCCCGTTAGAAATATTAAAAATGGGTAAGAGAAATAAAACGGGTATTTCTCAAGGTGGCCAGACCCTGTCCCCATTATTTTAAAAATATAAGTACCATACGAAGATAAGTTGCCTATTTGTATTCTTCACAATGGTTGGAAATGTGACTCTACTAAATAAATGAAACGGTCCTGAACTTCCTCCTGCTGTACTCGGAGATGTGAAAAGACCCGCTTCACTTAATTGATTTCCATTAGCATCCAAAGACCCAAGCGTAATTACGACTCTTGCAAGTAACCATGAATTTGAATTCTCAGGATCTTGCTCAAAAGTTATATTGTCGAAGGGATGCTTATAATAATACCCATCATGAAAATCTGCACAAGTGGCGTCCGTCGCATTAATTCCTACTGCATCATCTAAATCTGTGTCTTCATTAGTGGGAGATACTGGATCAAAAGGATCCCCAGGAAGTGTTCCGCCAACTCCAACTCCAAACCAACTTATAAATTCATCATGTGTCGGAGTTATATTTCCATTTGCGGTTTTGGTTGCTCTAACTGCTAACCATTCTCTTCCTAAATATACCACTAAATTATGTTTACCAAGGAGCTTCATTTTATCATCATCAGTTGCTTCATATATTTCGACAAATCCTTGGGGTGTTTTTCCGGAAGGACTAGGTTCTCCGTTCAAAGGAACATGATCCATAAGACAATTGTCCCCATAACGTTCTTCAACGCTGACAACGAGATCCTTATCTCCCTGACAAAGTTCTTTTGTATTTTCATCCATTGGTTAAACATCCTTATTACGGTAGATTATTATGTTTATTATTTGTTCTTAAAAAAAACTGAAAACGGTAAATATTTTTAATATAAAAAATATTAGTATATATATTAATTATTAGTATAAGTATTATTATATAGTTTATTTTTATTTATTTATTTTTTAAAAGTCTAAACTTATCAAAGCACATAGGTGCTAATAGGATTATTTGGACGAGAAAGGAGTCAATCGTGGCAAAAGCAGCAGATGAAAAGAAAACAGCAGCATCAAAGACAGCACCGAAACGTAAAACAAAAAGTGAACGTGAAAAAGAACTTGACAAAATGGTCAGGGGATTTAAACCTTACTATGTTGATGTTACCGGTGAATACATTTCAACAATTTCGGGTTCCCGCCCTGAGGATACTGCTAAACTTATCAGTAAACCCTCAAAGACAGTCAATGAAGAGCTTCATAAAATTATGAAAGCTCAGGTTGAACTCTGCCTGCAAAAGGGAGATATTGAAGGAGCAACTGCGGCAGTAGATGCTTTCCAGAACTCTGGAAATGATTTTTCAAATCCCCTTCATGTTTTTCAACGGGATGAACAATGTGGCAGAAGACCTTTTCAAGGAGCTTATATGTTCTTTGGTGCCTTCCGAGATACTATAAAGATGGCATATCCCAAAGACTTTAATATCTATATTAAGGTTAAAAATACATCCGGACCAAGTATAAAGCACTTAAGAAAGTCTGTGCGAGTTGCCCCGGATCATATTTTCCTCATGAAAGATGAGGATAATTACATGGAAGAAAGTGATATTGTTATTGAAAATCAGCACCCTGTTCCTCCAGACGTTAAGGGTTTCTCTCGTTTTGAGATTCTCCCAAAAGGAGCTATTGTGAAATACCGACTTGAAGTTCACAGCTGTACTCAATTCAATGCACTTGCTGATCTCGAGCTTGTTAAGAAAGTGATTATCCAAAGTGCCCTTCACGGAATTGGCTCACGACGAGCTTCCGGTTATGGCCAATGGAAAGTTAAAAAGATTGAATTCCATGAGATGGCAGCAATGGAGGGAAGCGATGGACAAAAAGAGGATGAAGACGTCAGCAAGGCTGCGTAAAACAGTAGCGAGAGGAGGAAATATTATGGCAAAAGGAATGGCCGATATGATGGTCGAAACTGCGGAGAAACTTCTTGATGGAGAGGTTCCTTTAAAGACTGGTGAAGTCGTTGCCAAAGTAGGTAATATACATCAGCTTGAACGCAAAAGAGATCATGATGCTCACGATCGTGGATTAAATGATGAAAATCTTAAAGGTTTTCAAAAGATTTGTAAACAATCTACGAAAAAGAAAAGATAGCAAATGGATAATGGGGCGAGTTATGAGATCGCCCCATCCATGGAATATAGTTATATTTATTCCTCTTTCATGGTTTTCTTTTATATTTAATAGAATGCATAATATATCGAATCCGATCCTATGACATTCTATGTTGTATAATAGAATCCGACGCAATCACATTTTATTCACTAAAATGGGTTGAAGTTTAACCCATTTGCAATGTGAGCTATGATGCAACCGAATGAAATCATATTAAATAATCTAATAATTTAATTTAATTTGGTTAAATATTTTGTTTTGGTGTAGAATGTTATTCCATATTATTAATTTTAAATTCCTTACGTTATGATATAATTCAATTTTATTTGATTCGATTTACATATGTAATATTATTTTATGGGACAGCATCCATTTCAGTTGGATAAAATTCGATATACTATAAAACTTAATTGATTAGCACGTAATTCAATATAATTCCATCCGATCCATTTTTAAAGCAATTCGACACAGTACGATCCGGTCGAATAAGTTGTAATTCAATCATATGCATTATTTTATTTAATGCTGTGAAGTATAATTGAATAAAATGGTATTCATAATTCAATGCGATGATAAAGAATGCGGTCCTGTCTCATTGAGTCGAATAGAATGGAATTACCTTTTAACTTAAACTTATTTCAACATGAACATATTCAATGCGATATAATGCACAATATTATCTCATCCTATTCAGTGCGAAACTATTGAATAAGTTCCTATCCAATGAAATTCACAATTAAATAATGTATGGTAGCTTGTTTTGCTATGCGATTATATTTCATCCATAAGTTTTACAATGCCAATAAATAAAATATGCAGTAAAATAGGCATTGAGAGCTTTTGATTTTATGTCATTTTAATCAGTTAAATCGAATGTCATTCATAAAAGAATATTATTCGTTATCGTATGGTGTGATTCAATTTAATGCTATGTTATCAGATTCACAATAATATACAATGCAAAGATTTCCTAAGAGATCCAATATAATTCCGTAAATCGTAAGATTCTTTGCGACTCATTTTAATTCGTTATGGCGCCGTTGAATAACATAATATTCTCTATTCTATTTTACCGGTTACGTTCCTATTTGGTAAAATGGTATTTTATTTGATTCAATGATATTTACTTTGTAATACAATGCAAATATGTTCAATACTATGCGTTGCTATGCGATCCTATTCATTATACATTCAATTTAATACAATATTTTATAATTGAATAAGGTCTTATAAACTTTTTAATCTTACCCGTTCCTATTTAATACCATTTAATTCTATAAATTATTCAACTGGTTAGTATGGGGTATTATGGTTTGTAATTACGTAAAATTGTATACATACGTAATATTGATCACTGTATAATTGGGTATAATACAATACAATCTATATTTCACTGAATTGACTTTTAACGTATCATGCAGTATTATACAATTATGTTCAATTAAATAATGTTTTATGTATTATGATATGGAATAAAGTAATGTAGAAAGAAATCCTATCTGATAGCATTTTATACAATCTATATTTGAATTATATCCATTATAATACAGTTCAATGCGATACAATATAATTAAATTTCATTAATGATTCAATGTTACCGGTTTCGATACAATTTGTTAAATTATTATAAATAATTTGATCAGATCGAATTTAATCAAGCATTTCTTCTTAATATCTGATTGAATGCTATTCAATATATGATGGATGCGACGCCATTCCTTTGAATATTATGAAATAGTATATTATTCATTATTTAATTAGGTATAACAACTTTCAATTTTATATTATATCATTCGATAAAATGAACGTTTTAATTGAATCTATTTCTATACGAAGCCGTTCCATGCTATTTTATGCGATGTCATAGATCTTTTAATTAGATGCTATGCATTTCCATTGATTGGTACCGAATTCTTTACATTTCATTCCAATTCTATCGAATAAATATCTTATATATTTTATGTTAACTTTTTACTAAATTTAACTAAATAAATAAATAAGGAATATAATAAAATTAACTAAAAAATAACAAACCTTATTTAATATGTTTTCCAATGCAGTTGAGTAAAATTCTATTCATGATTAGATATAATAATTTTATGTTTAATACAATATGGTCAAATGTCTTAAGATACAATTTTATTTAATAAATGATTCGATTAATTTGAATTAGGTTCGATCCATTTACATAGTATTGTATGGAATAAAATACATAATTTGATGGGTTAGGATGTGATAGCTTATGGTATTATTGAATACAATTTTATTAATAATTTCATATGATAAAACTCCATATTATTCTATTCTGTCGGGTTACATTCGATCAAATGTATAAAATATTCGTAATTGGATTCTTTGGGATTTATTAAGTTTCGATCCTTTTACATCTCATTCTATTTAATAAATCTTTAATATGACTCTATTTGATTAGATGGAGTTCATTAGCACCCTTTTTAATCTAATAAAATATACTTTATTTTATATTACTGTATGAGTTTGGGTAATATGAAATCAACAAATAAGGAATATAATAAAATTAAAATAAAAATATCAAACCTTATTTATAATACCATCCTAAAAGATGTAATTTTATAACATTCTATTTAATAAATCTCTATTAGGATTGAATCTGATATCATGCAGTTGGATAAGTTCCAATAAAATTGTGTTTTATATATCATAGAATATTATTCATTGATATCCGTTATCTTATAATCCTGTGTCATATAATATCATAAACCATTAATACTTTATTATACTGTATTATATCTTATCCAATTATATGAAATCTCATCCACATGGTATAAAATGTGATAGCTTATGGTATTATTGGATACAATTTCATTGATCATTGGATACTTTTGGATTCATTCCGATGTCTTATGATCCTATTCAATGTTATTTATATTTTAATTACATCACATTGATTATGTTCCGATCCGTTAGAATTAAATTAAATGCGATTCATAAATAATATGTGGTCATTTAGGATAATGTTTAAACAAATTAAATAATATATCATATACGTTTTAAACAACATTATATATTTCTGTATAAAATAAGGTCATATTTAATCCATAATCCAATGCTATTTGATTTAATACAATAAAACACCATCATGTTCTATGGAATAATATTCTATTCACAATTTTAAATTGTATGTAATTCCATAATACGAAATCCAATTCCATAAAATACAATTCATAATTCTATAAAATTTTAATTATTATTATCCCATATTATGACATGACATCTCATCTTATTCATAATAATATTCTGTATCATTCCATGCTATTCAATATAATGATATAGCATTTACAATTTTAAAACCTATACTTTGATAATAAATGAGATTCAATGGGGTTAGATTTACCTACCGGAAAAAGAGCTCCCACGATATTTATGGGAGCTCTTTTTTTGTACACTTGTTATGCTAAAGATTAATTATTGAATAAATGTTCCACAATTTTGACAAAACTTTACATTAGACTTTGACTTAGTGCCACAAGATGGACAAGTTATTTTTGTTTTAACTGTAATTGGAGCTTCAACTTTAACTCCTGTGGACATTGTCCCTTTAAGTCTTATGATAATTGTCTGAGCTTCATCAGTCTCTCCAAAACTCACAGTGCGAAATCCTTGATGAGTTTCAGCACCCTTTACAGTAATTCCTTCATCAAGAGCAGGTCCGTCATTTAAAGAATCTGTGACAACGCTATTATCACTTGATGCAACGGACTGAGAAGAATAAAGACAAGACCTTGGAGCTTCTCTTAGAGCGTCTCCTGTCCCTGCCATTTGTCCAGTAACTCCTAATCCTTTTGAAAATCCTCTTGGTCTTGGAGTCCCTGAACTTCCATAAATAGTATTATCATCATTCCAATGATGATAAACATTATCATGGATGATTGTTCTTCTAAGGATTTCAGGTTTTGCTTTCTCGTAGGCAAATTCAACTCTTATAAAACCATCGTCTACATTATCACCTCTGTGATCTGAGATTTCTTGAGTCTTTTGAATAAACCTGAAAGCATTACGGACTTCATTGTTTTCCATAAAACCTTTTAATTCAATTTCGGAATTTGGATTTACAATGAGGGAATGTCCATCAAGAACATCCTTGCTATCAATACTTATACTGACAGATGCTCTTCTTGACTCGAGATTTTTTAAAAGAATTGAATAATCGGAACCGAAAGGGAGAGTGACAAGATCGTCTTGCTCTCTGAGGACTTTACCATTGACTTTTACGACTGCGATAAACTTTTGATTATACACCATTATTTCTCCTTACAGATCACAGACTAAGATCTGAAATTTTTAAAGTCTGTAGTTAAATAGCATAACAAGTTTTATTTTATATTTGTTCTTGTTATATATATTAATTACTAGGTGGGACTTATTGTTTGAATAATATGTGGAGGTGTATTGTGATAACTCTATTTATGGCAAAGGTCCAATTTTAAATGTAATTTTTTAAGGAGGTGTTTAAGTATGACAACTCTAATCGTCGCTAAGAGTCCAACTATATTAAGTATGGTTTGGACAGTATTTAAATTTACATTCACAACTGTAATAATAATGATTTAATAATTAATTTTTTAAGGAGATATATTATGATAACAACATTAGTTGTTGGAGCATACCATTGGTGTGCATATGCAATAGGTGCTTATGGAGTTAAAACTGCTATTGTCGGAACTACGAAGTGGGTAGTTAATTATGGATGGTGGCTCGCCTTCGCATAAAGTAATAAAGTAATAAAGTAAAAGAAATGAGGGTTCCTACCTACCTCATTTTTTTGTAAAATTATATAATATAATTTGCATTGCTATATATATTAATTTACAGGTGGGAATAATTGTTTTAATTTTTTTAATGGAGGAAGTTTTACACTATGAAACAAACTGGAAAGAATGAGACAACAGTAAAGGTAATTGGTTTTGCCAGCAAACTCAAGGAATCTGAAAAGTTTATATCAACTAGCAAAATGGTTGAGATGGGAGTTGCATCTGGTATTCCAAAAGGAACCATTGCATGGCAAATAAACAAACTTACAAATCTTAAAATTTTGGTCCGGTTGAAAAAAGCTCCGGAAGGTTATATAGGGAATCATCCAAAAAGCTGTTTTACCCTTTGTAACAATCCGCTTAAAGCTCTTGAGAGAAAAACCAAAGCTTCAGAATTAACCAAAAAGAAATCTGCCCCAAAGAAAACAGCAAAGAAGAAAGTTAAAGCTAAAACAAAAACAGCGACGAAGGGAGTCACCACAGGTATATTACTTGATCTTATAAAAGACCTCTCTGAATCAGGACCTTTCAAACTTAAAGCTTTATATAAACTTGCTGAAGCAAAAGGTATTACAAAACATGCCGTTGATTGGCAAATGAGAGTTAAATTAGTACCTTCTGGAGCTGTAAAGAATGTTCCATGTAAAGGTCCGGGAAAGATGTATATTGCTGCTGACGCAAAAACGAAAAGCACTCCAAAAGCTAAATCTGAAAATTCATTGCCAGGTAATACGAGAAGAATCTCATTTGCCGATATGGGAAGATCCATAAATGCTGCAATGAATGAGATGGAAACTAAGATGGCTGAATTAAAAGAGAAATATCTAAATGTGAAACACACTCTTAAAATTCAAACAGTACTTGCCAAAGAAACTGAGAAGTATAAAGATAGTGCTGAGAAAGCAAACAAACTCGTTGCTACTGCTAATGATGAAATCCAAAAACTTAAACTTCAAGTCACAGATTTGGAAAAAGCATTGGATGATAAAGCAGAAGAGACATTGGAAAAACGTCATAATGAATCTGTACCATTGTCGAAATTCAATTATAATAGTAAAAACCCATAGTAAATATGGGTAGAAAAAACGTAGAAAAAAAGCAAGGACTCCTACCTACCTTGCTTTTTTTTACCTTCATTATAGAACTGCGTACTATATATATTAATAATTGAGGATAAAGTATTACCCTCATTAAATTAGATATAAACACATCCGTGTTTAGATTTTTATATTATTTAACTTATAAATAAGTAGGAGGTTATATGACAATAATATTAATAATTGGAGGAAGTGTATTCTTAGGAATTGCATGTGACATTTTAATTAAAAGCAGTATATCAATATTACTATCAAATAAAAAAGGAGTTTAACATGGAAACTTTAATAATGTGTTTATGTACAATGTTATTAGGACTTTATGTAGGTTGTAAAATATCATCTCGTTTTACAGATTGTTGTTGGGTAAATGCAGCAAAACATAATCATTTGATTGACATTGGAAATGATACTTACAAAGTAATTGATGTTTGGGAAGAAAGAGTTGATAAGGTTGATGACATAATTAAAGACATTGAAGTCTAAGGAGAAACTTTAATGAAGAAAATAACATTTATAGCAATCATACCAGCATTTATAATTGAAGAAGGTTTCAATTCAATGGAACAATTAACCACAAACGCCTTGGTAGGAATTACTGGGGCAGAGAGTGTCAGTTATCATACTGTTGAAGGCAATTGCGACTGCCTTGATTATTCAGTATTATGTGAAAAGTTTGAAAATCATGTGGTATTCATAAATCCAACTATGAGTTTAATCGACATTAAGGAATCATTTTCAAATAACTTAGTTGATGGATGTGTGGCGTGGACTTGGTCATATACATACAAATCCTAATAAGGATTTGGGGGGAGATTAACTTCTCCTTTTTGGTTTTATTTTTTTTACGGAACACTCTCAACTGTAATTTGAACAGTTTCCATTCCAGTGATGCAATCAAATATTCCTGACTCATCAAAGAAAGACCACCCTCCATCTACCCACGCATATTCGACTTCAGACGATGAATCTAGGGTATATCCCGTTTGTTGTATATTAGTATCCCAACCTTTTCTACAAATCAGTCTGGCGTCGTCTATCTCGTCCTGAATGTATATAAAACAATCTCTCTTATCAAACGAAGCTCCAATATCATGATAAGATCCACAATCGTATGTATCTCTATTATAATAAGATTCAACAGGGACTTCAGGACAATGCATATCGGGATATGTACAACAAGGTTTTCCCCAGTTTATATAATCATCAAAATAAAGAGTGGGTTTTTCAATAACTTCATCATCAACTCTTATAGAATCAAGTAAAGGATTTTTTGTAACATACATTACTTCAACTGCTGACATTCTTGCTCTATAAGGTTTAAAGAAATTAATTAATTGTTTAATATCTTGGACTAAATGAGAGTCAATACCCAATACAATTAATGAAAGAAAAGGAGCTCCAGCTGAAATATTTGCTTGAACCCAATAATCAAATTCTCTCATTAAATAACCGAGAGGTTCTTCCCCACGTCCTGTTGAGATATATGAATCAATTACATTCTTCAACTCGGGATATAATTGTTCAAGTGTTGTTCCGGCATCTCCAACAATTTGAAAAGGGTGAGTTTCTCTTGGTCTTGTAAATGTATCTTGATATTCAATGAGTCTGGAATCTCTTTCAGCTCTTGTTACAGGATTTACAACAATTCGATTATAATCATTGATCATCTCTGTATAAGTTGTTGCAGTTCCATCATAACAAATTATATTTGCATCATTTTGAGATCCAACTTCTCTTTGAAAAGTCTCATTAAAACTATAAACCATTGCAGTATATAATTCTAAAAATGATACTACATAATTAAGACCACGTACTTTAATATCTCTTGTAAGAGTTCCGCCAGCTTTCCAATAAGCATAATCTTTTTGAACTTGCCAAGTTATAATTGAAAATACTTGATCAATAGAGCTTAAATCATATTTTGGTCTTAGAGCAAAGTAAGGAGATTTTGTAGGAAGACTAAATTGACTTCGTCTTACCATTTCCTCTGCTTGAGCTTCATTTAAAAACCAATGAGGATCTCCAGAAACCATTAAAGGATATTTAATATCATCAGTCCATTTACCTAAGATGATAGACCCAGTTCCTGTTACATATTCTCCTCTGAAAACTAAGTTTCCTTCATCTCCACGTCTTAACCAATATTCTCCAATATCAACTTCTTGAAATCCATAATATGTAAGGACTTTAATAATTGATTCTGGAGTACCTTTTATTTTATATAAATTTACTAAGTCAAGAAAGAAACTTCTTTTATTTGTAAAGTATTGTAATAAGTCAGTAGGATATCCAAATCCAAAACTTCTAATCAACTCATCAACATGAGCATCTGGCAATGAAAATACATCGTTAGCTTGTTTACCTGATGTGACAATCGTTTTATGACTTGCATACCAATCAATAAACTCTTGTCTTAATCTTGCGTAATCAGGTGAACTATGGGCGATTTGGTCTTGAACTCTTTCAAAGTAAGTACTTGTAGTCGCCTGTTCAGATTTTAATAAGGACTTAAGTTTTGGATCGAGTTCATCATCTGAATACTCTTCTCCTCTTAAGTATTTTATAAACTTAAAAAAATCATCAACACTAAAATTTGCCATGAATTAATCTCCTTTGCCTACGTACCTCTGTCTGCAATAAATACAAACATCTTCTCAAGAACATAGGATTCATATGTGGACTCTAATACACTATCTTTATCTGCAATCAATGTTGTATTATTATAATAGCTTATATCTTGATTGACTTCTAAATTAAGATATTGAAAAACTAATTTTGAAAATCGAGATAACCTTTCATAATTTACAGTCAATACAGCAGTTGTATCAGCAGAAGTTGAATCAATAAAAATAGGATCTGTTACAGACGTTGAATCAATAACTATCAAGGAAGTTGCATCAGTAAGTCTATATTTTAATAAAGCATCTAATAAAACTAAATCATTATCAGAGAGGTTAAAAGCATTAATATTACATACTGCTGTACTATCATCATCTGATTTATAATATTTAGATGACAAAGGATATACCATAGCTCTGTCTCTAATTATAGCTGGCCAACCCAAATTATTAGCGTCATCTCTATATAAGTATCTATAAGAATTATATATCTTCGGCCAAACATCTTCAAATAAAAGTCGCAAGAATGAATTCTTATTCATAAACGAATGACATATTCTTACGGAATGTGAGATACCATTTTTATTTAATTGACCTTCTGAGATGAACTTCGTATAATAATTTTGAAGTTCAGGCACAATGATAGTACCATGAGCACATGTCATTAATAATCCCCTATTCTATTTTTAAACAATTCCTTGATGATAACATATCTAAAGTATGAAGAAATAATGTATAAGGATGAAAGTTCTTAAAATCAAAGTCTGTCCCTTTTGCATCAGCTGACCATTTACCTTGATGATATCTAACCATTTCAATTAAAATATCAACTTGTTCTTCAGAAAAATGTCTAATAAAAATATCTCTTTTTTCTTGAATTCTATTTGCTATAAGTCGGTCATGTGCATTATCACAAAACTTTCGATCATTATTATTTCCATACTTTACAATATCATGTATGGCAACACCAATTAAAAGCAAATCACACTCTACTGTTTCCTTATTAATTCCAAACATTGCATATATTTTTGTAGCACTATAAATCATTTCATATGTATGTTCAGCAAGGGTTGGAACATAACCCCCTTTCTTATTGTGATATTTTCCAGTTGATGAAACAGGTTTATCCCAAACAGGAGGGATCTTTGAATTAATAGCTTTCCAAAATGCTAAACCTTTTTCAGTCATATGTTGTTCAAGTAATTCATTCATCGTTTCATAGTTCATCATTTAGCGATTCCTTTTATAGTTTGTTCTGTATTAAAGATGGATCCATTGACTATATATATTAATTACTAGGTAGGAAGAATTGTTTTAATTTATTTATATTTTAGGAGGTAACCATGTGGGCAAATGTAGCTAAAGGATTTTTACTGGCGGTAGGAGTCGACTTTGCTATCTGTAAAACTAAAGAAGAACAAACTGAAAGTTATGCAGAGACTGCAGTGAAGTGGGCATATCATAAAGTCAAGGACTTCAGGGAAGCAAAGAAAGAAGAAAAAGAGGATGACAAAAAGAAATCGACATCAAAATCTTCTTCCAAAAAGAAGTAACCTGTCCCTTCAAAAAGTTAAGTTTTAAAAAGGTGAGCACCAGAGGTACTCACTTTTTTGAGAAGTCAAATTTATTTTTTTGTTGCCATTAATGATGTCTTATCAGAGCTTGATTTTGAAGATCCAAAGAAGTATTGAAGGACAACTCCAAAACCAGAAGCTAATGCACCAAATAACATAAAGACAACTTCATTAGATCCTTGTGGTAAAGGTTTACTCATTAAGTAAAGACATAAGGCAAAGAATCCAAATACAACAGTCCATGCTAAAATATAAAGATTATAATCTTTCTTGCCAGTTATCTTTACTATTTCTAATTCTCTTGCTCTAGCATCTTGAGTATTTTGGACATGGAGTTTATCATTCTCAATACCTAACTCAATAAGTCTTTCCTTATGAGCATTTTCAAGATTTTTTAATTCATTTAATTGATCAGGAGTTGCTCCAATAAGAGCTTTCTCAACTGAGATTGGATCATTATCACAACCTAAAACACTTGAAAGTAAAGATCCTGCAACTCCACCCGCTCCAGGAACAATGGCATTACCCAACACTGGAGCAACCTTTCCAACAATTCCTTTTACTGAATTCCAAACATCTTTAGTATCCATGTTATTCACCTTTCATTTTTTTGCTTATTAAGAGCTTCATCGAGTTGATCTTTTGTAATATATCCTTCTTCAATTAAATAAGCACCCAATTTTTTATTGGTTTGTTTATTATCTTCAATAGTTTGTCTTAATGATTTTTCTACTCTACCTCTTTCTACCCAAGCACTTAAAATGTTAGCTGCCATTTTTAAAGCATTTATCTCGGGGTCTTGCCATATTCTTTTTTGTCTACATTCATCAAATCCAATAAAACCAACATATTTTTTATCTATAAAAATAGGGACTGCTAAAGTTGATTTGACATTTTGAGAGTTTAATAAATTGTGTTCAACTTTAGGAAAATCTTCAGTATGTCCATGTATAATATTTTTCGATTTTAATATTTTAACCCATCGACTAAAATTAATAGACATATCGAAACTCTGCATTTTTGGATTATCAATTTGAGGTTCAATTGTCCCATCAACCCATTCATGTTTATAATATACAATATCTTGTGAAATTACATTAAAAATATATACTCTACTTACTTGAGCAGCTTTACCAATTTCAGTAATCATTTCATCAATTCTATGACCATTTGTTGGTTTAAAGTCTCTTAACATTTTTTCGGTTACTTTATTTATAGACGTTATGACAGAGTCCCTTATCTTCATTGTCATTTCAGCTTGAACTCTCTCAGTTATATCATAGAGTAATACAACATGACCTGTTATATAATTATCATCATTCATAACTGGAGAATATGACATTGTGAAATGTCTGCCATCATCAATTTTTATACTCTGGAAACCTTCAGTGCAACCTGCATTATCATCTCGAACAGGGCAATAGTTCATGCAATTGCAAAATTTATTTCCTAATATATCTTTACAATCTCTACCGATTATAAACTTTTCATTGATTCCTATGTATTCAATAAAGGATTTATTAACTCTTGTAACTTTGTATTCAGGATCTAATAAAATTATAAAGCTTGGAATTGCATCAAATGTTGCCTTCCATATATCTCTTTCTTGAGCTAAGGCAATCTGTGTAACTTCAGAATCTTCAGTTAAAGAACCTATAAGATCAAGAGTTGTTGATATTTTATCAACTCGACTCATTGCTTTTTTCTCAAGTTCTTTTAAATGATTAGTTACATCATCATAAGTCGTTAGAGTCTCTGGAGGTTTCTGAACTTCAACTTCGACTTTTTTGTCACCATTAAAATTCCATAATTTAAAATTCATTATCCAACTCCTGTTGTGGTTCCTAATTTAGAAATCCAATATAATATCATCCCTATTGCCAAAGTGATTGATGCAGGAATTGCTCCGCCAATTAGTCCCCACATTTTTGCTTGCTTCTTTTGATCTTCATCCATTGTTCTTAGACGTTCTTGGATTCTAATTATTTCCCCCCATACTTTTAGAATCTCTGTATGATATTCTTTATTGAATTCTTTATAATCATTTTTAAGTTCGTTAACATACTCTCGTATCAGTTGAAGTGGATTTAATTCATCAGGCATAGACACGTCCATTATTTCTTTATTGTTTAGAAGAACTTACTTTAACAAAGTCCTCGTAAGAAGATGGAGTTTTATCTGGAAGAATAAGTCGTTTAACAGCATGATAAATCTCACCCGCATCTTCACTCCCCATCTTTTTGGCAACTTCAATTAATCTTTGTTGAGATGACTTTTTAGTCATACCCACCGATTCAAATAGTCTTTTAACATCACTCTCTGTGATAACATCTCCTACTTGTTTGGGTATATATGTTTTCTTAGTTGTTTTAACAGATTCAGTTTTAGTCTTAGCTTTTTTCTTGTTTTGTAATTTCTCTTTTAGTTTTTCCTTCATTCGTTTTTTAAATCTTTGCTCTAATACTTTTTTCTCCTCTGGAGATTTATTTGTAGCATTTGCTCTCTCTAAGAATTTCTCAACTAAAGAATCCATTATTTTCAACTTTTTCTTGACTTGTTCTTCAACCTTATCATTTTTATCTTTAGCAGGTTCAATAACAATTGACTTCTTTCCTCTTTTTCCCATAACTCCCTTATCAACATCAAGGTCGTCTATTTCACCATCTGGTGCGTCAGGTGTGTCCTTTGGCGGGGAATCTGGAGTTGGTTCTTCAGGTGGAGCATCATCTTTTGGTGGGTTGTCTTCTGGGTCAGCTATTTCTTCAGGAAGAAGAGTGGTTCCTTCTGGTATTGATAATCTTTTAGAAACTAATTTTTCTAAAAGTTTAATCATTTGAGCAGTTTCATTTCCATCAGTTATATCTTCTTTGACAGAAACTTCTTTATCTTCAACAATTGGAGTCTCTTCTTCAATATCTTCTTTTAAAGTAACTTTTTTCGCTTTCACAGAAACAGGAGGAGGGTCCTCACTATAAACCATTCTTGCTTCAATTAAAGCTTCGCGTTTTAATTCAAATTGTCCTGTCCATGGTTTCATATAAAAACCTTCACCAAAGACATCCAATTGACATTCTACAGTTTCTCCGTCAATGAGTCCCTTCTTGATAACTTCATCAAGCGGAGGAACGTCAACTGACATATGATCTTTTAAAATATCAACAGGGAAACCATATTCAACTCCTTCTAACCTGAACTTTACAGATCCTTGAAGTTGTTTATAGTCAACCCCTTGGATGCTGACATCAAAACGCATATTTTTTGGTTTTCCTGTGTTAATATACATTAGGGTAACTCCAATTATTTAAGTATTATTATTATTATTATTATTATTATTATTATTATTATTTTATACAAATTTTATTAGAAATATTTCCAGTTGAGCATTCAGTTCCTTTAGGATGACCATATTTGTAATGACATTTTTCACAACAAGCAAGTCCATGATCAGGATCTAAGGCATATCCTGGGTATAATTTCTTTGGGTAAATATGATGAACATGTTCTGCTTTTTCACCACAGTATTCACATAAATAGTTTTCTCTTTTCATTACAAATTCATTAAATATTCGTATTTCTAATGTTGTATAATATTTTTCAGGAATATGTCCAGCTCTTATTTGATCTTCTTTAATTAATTGATTTATAGTTTTGTTATATAATATGCATTCATCTTTACATTTCTGAGAACAATAAAAATAAGAACCTTCATTTCCAAATTCTAATTGAGATCTTCTATTAATAAATTGATATATATCTGGAGTAAACCATCCTCCATTTTCTTTTGAATTTGGACATGTATTATTTTTACAATGAACTTGCAATTCTTTTTCTTTACATTTATTAGGATTATATCTAATTTCTTCAACCTTTGAGAAAGTTGGATATTTTTCTTTTATTTGAATTAATGTTAATCTTTTATTTTTTGCTTTCATTTTCATTATTTCTAATGTTTCTTTAGAATAAATGTCATTTTTATTTTTATTCCATGGAGTTTGTAATCCAATTTTTCCTTTATTCCATGGAGTTCTTCCTTTATGAATAATTTTAAATTTTTCTATAGTTTCTTTTTTATGTCTTTTTCCTTTCATAGGATTATTATTAGACATAAATATTTTCATTTTTTCAGATTTTTTTTGCTTAACATTTTTACATTTTCTATAATTATCTTCACAGCACCATTTAGATATACCAGGTCCTGGTGGGAATTTAGCGTCTCTACCACATCCATATCCACATAATGGCATAGTTTATTCCTTATAATAAAAATTATAAATTTCATTAAATTTTTTAATTGGAACTACATTTGTACCTGGAAGCATAACGACAAATTCAGAACACTTATTTGCAATTTTAGCTGAAGTAAGTGGGTTAATATCTAAAGATATGCATATTGCCATTATAGCAATCACAGTATCTCCTGCTCCAGATACATTAAATACTTTTACAGGAGTTGATGAAATTTCAGTTCCATTCATAAATGGACTTAATACTTTATTATCATATAAGACCATTCCATCTTTACCTTTTGTATGTAAAACATATTCACATACTTCCTCTGCTTCAGGACCGTGTAATGGATCAATCATTTTAAAATATTCATCATTATTAGGAGTTAGCATATATACATTTTTGTATAAATGCACATTAATTGGTTTAGGATCTACAATAATTTTAATAGATACTTTGCTTAAGACATTCATTATTTCTTCTGTTATAATTCCTTTAGCATAATCAGATACAATAATAATGTCAGGTTCTTTTTCAATTTCTTTTTTCAATGCTATAAGAATTTTATCAAGCACAATATCTTTACAAAGTTTTATTTTTTCTCTATCTATTCTTATCATTTGATAATTATTAGATATAACTCTTTCTTTTTGAATGGTTGGAATATCATCTATTGCTAAATAATGGGAAACTTTCAACTCATCCAATTTATTTGCTATTTCAATTCCAGCTTCATCAACTCCAACTCTTGAAATACAACTTACTTTAACTCCAAGAGAAGCTAAGTTACTGATCACATTACCACTTCCTCCTAATGTGGAGTATTCATTTTTAACACAAACAACACCAACAGGAGCTTCAGGACTTATCCTATCCACATTTCCAATAACATATTTGTCCAGCATTATATCGCCAATTACTAAAATATTTAAATCTTTAATTCTTTTCTTTATTTTCATTATTCTCCCCAGTTATATCTTCAATAAATTTAACTTCGGTCACTTCAATAGTTCCTCGTAAGGATTCTCTGGTAGGGACGTCATCATCCTCTACATAAAATCTTTCAAGTTTGATAATTGGTTTGAAAATATCATCTTCTTTTCTTATAAATCCTGTATATTTGACATCAGTCGGACCAATTCCACAACAAGGTTTTATCATTCCTCTTGTTGCAAGAGCTAAAGCTGACATATATTCACCTATACCTTCTCTACTTTATAAGAAATCATTCGACAACTATCTGAATCATAGTCTGCTGTAACATTGTAAGTGGCAATTATTCCCTGATTGCCTCCGACAGGATAACCATCATCATATATTTTAATTTTGCTCGAAAGCATATTATTGTTATCGTCGTATACTGTATCGCTAATATTAAAGTTCTCTTGAACAAGACCAAGGATTCTCTTAATAAGAATAACCATTGAATCAAAGTCTTGAGAGAATACTTGAATAGTTCCCGTCTTTCCCCAAGGAAAATATACAGGATGATAAACAGCAAGCATCCATACTCCAATAACATTTGGAGTAAATGTACTTCTATAATGACCAAAACCTAACTCGGTTATTGTAACAGGAACTGTGGAAGTTACTTCATCGCCATTTTCATTGAAGATATGATATGTGAAAGCAGTGCTGTCTATTCCGGGAACTAGTGTGTCATTGACATCTGTGACTGAAAAATCATCGTGAATAGGTTCCGAAAGTTTTCCTAATATCATCATCAATTTCCTTTAACGATTACGTATTGTCATTTATAATTTGTTCTTTATATTAAATAGAACCTTCTCTGCGTCCAGGAATTATGATTTCTAAATCAGGATCTTTAGGAAACTTATCAGGCATTATCATTTTATCTTTAGGATAATTTAATTTATGAATATGAGCAACAAATTCAGTACAATAAAAATTAGTATTTCCTGATTTAAAGTCATAGTCATATCTTATTTTATAATTTGGATCATTATTAGATTTGTCTAATAAAAATCTTGCTTCTTTAATTGCTGCCTGAACAGACTCGGTTCCTTTTTTAGATCTCAATAAAGCTACATCATCACATCTTAAAAATGTAAGTATGTCTTCTTCAACAATTCCTTCTCCAAGCATATGAATTACATTATTAGGTCCTTCGTAATGAGCAGCATGTGTCCAATATCCTGGAATAAAATAAGACCCAATGTAATGACCGTACATTCTTATTAAAATATCACCTGGCTGAATTTCATTAAGGATCTTTCTCATTAAAGGACCCTTGACTTTATAACTTGCCTCCCCAAACAATATAAAGCCAGGAAATGGATACAACTTAGTATTTGCAACAAAATCAACTAAAGTCTTTTTCAATTTATATATAGAATCGCTCATTATGATTCTCCTTAGACGAATAAGAAATTTTTATCAAAGAATATATCTTTGCATTCTAATTGAGGATTTTGATCGAAACCTCTTCGATGTAAATTTTTATTAACTGCTTTAACCACACTTCTAAATTTCATTTTGTAATCATTTTTTTGAAGCATTTTAACAAGAGTGTAAGTTAAAGCTCCTTGATATCTTCCCCCAATCCACGCGTCAGCACTTGTTTGGTTTTCCTGACAACCTGAGATAAGAATGGCATTACCTTGTTTTATTGTATTGGTGAGAAATGAATTTCTTACAGTTTGTAAATCCTTTGGATTCGTCTTTGGCATTAAAAAACCAAGATGATCGTCTATGGATATCTTTGGATTTGAAAGTATATTTGATGGGGGAGGTGGACAAAATCTATTCACCCAGTCATGTTGTTCAGACTCATACTCTGAAATATAACGAGGTGAATTCCTTAACCCAGATCCTGAATGACAGCAGTCTAATACAACAACTGCATTTACTCCAACAGGAACTGACCTGAAAATTCTATTTAAATCATTATCTCTCAATGGATCATCCCAGCTAAGATCAACAGGACAAAGTATTTCATCAAGACCATCTGCCTCAGTTGTATTTGACCAATCATTTACAACTACTTGAGATCCATGTCCACTGTAATGAAAATAAATAGTATCTCCAACTTTAACATTGGATGTTAATAATTTGAGATTGCGTAGGATATTTTCTTTTGTGCACTCATGATCAGTAATAAGATTAATATTCTTTGTATCAAATCCAAACTTTTCAGAAAGGACTTTATACATCAAAACACAATCATTTACACAACCTCTCAGAGGAGTATCCGAATACTTATTAATTCCAACCAATAGAGCTTTTTTCATATAAAATATAATGTCCAGTCAACAAACTATTCTCAAGTATGTGAACTGGACATTTCCTTATATATTAAGTCATTGCTTTATAAGCATCATACTCCGCCTGAGTGTATGTTCTGCCCATTGTATTTACAAAGGTTTCGGCATATCCTGTTTGAGGATCTGAAACTCTAACAACCTCAGGACCTGTTGCGTCAGCTTCTCTAAGAATAGTTCTTTTCATCTGACCAGTTCCTTGACAATGTGCTCCAACACCAGGTGCTTCATTATTTATATTTGGACCAGTGGTTCTTTTTTCTCCTTCAAGTGACATAATTATCTCCTTAATTTTAAATTTTTAAAACATGCCTCTTTAAACAAGAGGTTGATACCAAGGATCCTGAGCTGGAATTGTTTTCATTGCAAGATATGCATCAATTTCAGCTTGAGTTAATACAAGGTCTCTTGCATCAATATCAGTATATTGATATTCTCCTGTATTAGGATCCTGAACGATAAATACTTCTGGTTGATTAATTGATTGATCATATTTCAAAATAACTGTTTTCTTTAATTGACCAATACCTGTGCAATGATTTCCAACCGCTTGTCCGCCATTGTTGATCTTTGAATTTGTAAATAATTGTTTATCTGCCATTTTAATATTCTCCTTTAAAAATGGTTATTACATTGCCATATAGGCATCCCATTCAGCTTGTGAAATTACAAGGTTGTGTGGGTTGATTTGGTTTGATACAACTCCACAATATTTGCATCTAAATTTCTTAACTTCAGGTTTGTTATTCGCTGCGTCATATTCAACAAGAATTTCGCCATTAACAAGTCCTAAATTGTCACAGTGCATACAAGAAGTTGAAACGCCTTTACTGTGTCCTGAATCACATCTATTTGTACTCATGATATTTCCTCCATGGTTTATTGTTGTGTGCAAAGGTATTTATATTTTGTTCTTCTTAATTGATAAAGAAAAGGTTTTTATTTTAAGAAGTATGTTCTAAATATATTAATTAGTGATAATTGATCAGTTGGATCAATTTTTTACTTATTTGTCTTCCTCATTGAAGACGTTTATTAATTTTATTGCTCAACTTATTTTTGAGCGAAAGCGAGAGACTTATGAAAAAGTTAGCTTCACGTAAAGTAATTCCGGATCCTGTTATTAATGCTTTATTACATGGCAGAAGGATGTGGGGTTGGGGTGCTCGATATGGCAGCGCCTGGATGGTTGATGAATTTCTTAAACAAGGTTATGCTTGTGTAGGATTTAATTTGACCGAAGTTCCTGAAATTGCAAATGCAATGATGGAAGTTAGAATGGGTGATATTATATACCTAAAGGCATTTGGTCCGTCATCAACTTCAATTTGTGTTATGGCAGTAGGTTATGTAACAAATAACCTTAAATATGAAGATGACGATCTTGGAGTTGGAGTCCGTGTAAATTGGATTTTTGATGATGAGATTTATATTCCAAGCTCTATGGGTTTTGATAAATACAGGAATAATCGCCTGGGAACTATTTATCAAGAATTCTGCCCAAAAATTCAGAGATATATCCTGGATGTAATGTTGAATCCAAATAGATATATGCCTAAAAAGAAAGTAGCATAATGTAATTAGATTGGGGAGAGCTAATGGGGGTGCCGGAGTCTAACTTAAGACTCCGGCGATCACACATGGTGGGATTACGGAGGGATTATATTTTGATTTTTTTGATGACTTTATATCCATTAAAAAATTTATTTTTAAGAGATTGGTAATGAAGACTTGAAGCTTTAATATTATTTTCTTTACACCACACAGAAAAAACTTTTGTTTTATGTATATCACCGTTTTCATCAAGTATATGAAATATAGTCCTACTCATTTTTTCAAGTTGTTCTTTAGTATGACATTTTCCATAAAAACTATTATTTTTTCCTAATTGATTTTGCTTCATCAATTTTTTTGTATGTGTTGTTCTTTTTTGTCCTCTTACTCCATCTCCAATCTTTTTCTTGTGTTCTTCTGATATATTTTTTGGACCTTTTCCTTTTCTAGATTTGCTAATATTCAATTTGTGATCTTTAGTTAATTTCTTTCCTGTATGAAGATTCTTTATTCTATTTGAAAATTCTTTTTTATATTCGTCTGATACATTTTTCCAAAATATCTTTGCATTTTTACTCATTCTTTCTATCTGATCTGGAGATCTCTTATATCCATGAGTTCCTTCTCCACCAAGAGTTAAGTTATAACCATTTGGAGATAAAGAATTATATTGTTTAATATAATGAAATTCCATTTCATCTAATTCTTCTTTACTATCACATTCACATAATATTTTCCATTCAAAATTATCACTACCATGTTTTCGTAATGAATTATAAAAATACAAATTATCTTTATTTCTCTTAGAACTATTTAGATGAAGAGTTTTTCTTTTATCTAAAGAAAATTTAGTTTGGCCAATGTAACATTTTTTAGATATTATATTGGTTGCTTTATATATTATCATTTGAAATATTTGAGTATCTCCTAATTGTCATGCAAAATAAATTTATCTTTTTGCTCATCGTATATGACATATGACATATTATGAATCCAATCACCACAATTAACATATCTAAAGTCTTTAGCTATAACAACTTTTGGTAAATGTGTATGACCCATAACTATATTTTTATAAGCTCTCTTGTAATTATCACAAGTCTCTTTCTCAACTTTCAAGACTAAATCATTGAAATAATTCTTACCTCTTTTTGATGCAATTGAATAAAACAAATCTCTAAATGGTTCTCTAATATTTATACCAATTCTTGAAAGACATTTATATAATTTATAAAACACATTTGCTACCCATGAAAAATCTCTAATGAAATGATCATTTTCATTTCCATGAATAAGTATAGTTCCATTATCCATATAAGCACATTTAGTTTTAATAATACAATTAGGAAATATATCTTTTAGTATATATCCGTCAGGGTCATGATTACCTTTTACAATTGTAATGTCAATATCAATAGCTCTCTCATTAATAACATTAATTAAATCTCTATACTCTTTTTTTATAGTTTCTACCTTTTCTTCCCATACATCAATTACATCACCAAGTATAAATATCTCCTTATATGGTTCTTTAATAATACTACTAATGACATTCTTACTACAAAATAATGGACTTCCTAAATGTAAATCTGAAAGAATCAAAGTTCTCATTATACCACCTCTTAATCGAAAACATTGTCTGGTAAAAAATTATAAAACTTACCTAAATCTCCTTCGATAGATTTGTATAATTCCTTTGGTATATCTTTACTCTTACCTGTAAAAAAGTTATGATAATCTTGATTGTATTTTATCTTATCAGACAAGTTAATAAAATGGTCAATATCTAATCGACCTGTTAAATTCTTAAGAAAATAAAATAATTTTCCATAAAATGGTTTGCATTTACTTACTCTCCTGCATAATAATTTGAATGACTTTTCAGCTTTTAATAAATAAGCATATGACATATAAAACTTAGAAGGGTCACATAATAATTTTACATTTGAATATGAAAATCCATTCAATAAATGAAAAGGAATATTTAGAACTCTATCATCTTTTTCAAGAGTTTTTCCTATTGGAGTTGACTCTCCGAAAATAGTTAATGTTTGAAAGTTGGTATATATACCCGGAGTCTTTCTCATAAGGATTTCAGTTAAAGTAAATGCATCTTCATGACTAATCTTTGTATCAATGTCTAAACCAAATATCATATTCAATTGGATAATTGGAATATACTTATTAACCATCTTCATTGTTTCATTTATATATCTTACTTTTTTAATTGGATCTGAAATTTGCAAACCCTTTAATGATTTACAACCATAAGATTTCCATGACTCCAATCCTGGAGCTACTGCAATAATATTATTTTTTTGTAATGTAATACAATTTCTTTCAGTTAATTTATGTATATTCATTTCACATATATGAGATAAGTTATCAGCATCAACCTGCTCAATAACATCCATATTATGATCAAATCTAATTCCAAAATTAGGATCATGCCATAAGACATTGAATTTCTTATTTTGTCTCTTTAAAAATAAAAGATCATTCCTTACATCACTAATTGGAAATGGTTTGAATTTTTGTTGTGAGTCTATACAAAATTCACAATCATTTACACATCCTGTACTTGATAATACTGGAACAGGTAAATTAACTGCCTTTGGAGTCTTCTTATAAACTTCTAATAAAAAATCCCATCGTTCTTTTATAGAAGGTAATGAATCAGGTTGTGTATCATTAGTTAAGTGAATACCTAAAGTATCTCTATCATTATGTGTTCTTAATAATTTTTTAATTAGATCAAAGTCACATAACCCAATAACATAATCAAAGTATTTCCTACAATCTTCAGGAAATGACCTTGCATGAGGTCCTCCAATTACAGTTGTGATTCCATGTTGTCTATATATATTAGCGATTGCATACGCAAGATAGGCATTCATCGTATATGATGAAATAAATACAATATCAACATTTAAATTTATATCATCATATAAAGTATTTAAATCAAAGCATGGATAATACCAAACTAAATTTCCAAGTCTTTCAGCATAAGATCCAATAACTTGTGGCATTATTGAATGCATTGATGAATTTGTATACTTGCTATAAAGTCCTTTATCATTTGAGAAACATGCAATATCAATTATTCCTACGATCATGGGTTGGGGGTTCCTTGTCGTGCGACTTTTAGTTATAAGTTATACTGTCTTCGCTCTATTAAGAGTTAACCAGGCAGCAAATTTCCAATCATGATTTTCTCCTCGAGTTTCAAGAACAGCTCTTACTCTCATTCCGTGTCCAATTTCTTCAACGTCAGATGTTTGCAAACATAAAAATCCACTCTTTAATAAAGGTATCCTATTAATAAATCTAAATAGAACAATCTCTGCTGCAAACATATTATATTCTCCATCTCCAAATGGAGCGGGCGCTACATTTTTAAATATGTGTTCATCTGGATCATATTCTGCATTCCAAAATGAAGGAGTTCTCTCACCAAGTTCATTTATTGGCATATATATAAGACCACAATCTAATGATGCAGTTCCAGCAAGTAAATTAATCGCTGGAACATCAAAGTAACCATCTCCAGCTGCTGGAATTACCATATAACCGCCATATAAATTAAAAAATGTATTCGATCCTAATTCAACAGTTGTAACACGTGGGACAACTTCCATACTTACCGTATCAAGTTCAGCATCACTCCATGTGATATATCCTTCATGTAAAAATGTTTTATTAGCAATCATATTAAAATCAAAATAAATATATTCTAAAGTCGCAGTACTATCAGTAGTATGCACATTTTCAAATAACGTACCGTATCCATAAGTCATACCAGGAGGATGAAATCCTAAATTATCTCCCGCTCCGGTAAAATAAGTTACTGTTCCGAAAGGTCTTGAAGATTGATGAACCCAAGGTTTATCTGCAATATCAGTTGGACCGGTTTCTTTTTGAACTACAACAAATTGTATTGCTTCTGTAATTGTTAAATCATCAGTCCCATTATTTACAATTATTTTACCAGAAGATATATGTTTAACTAAATCATCGGAGGACGATATTTCATATAATTTTTTAAGTAATGCAATATCTTTAGTTTCATGAGGAAGTAAAGTTATTGTTAAATCATTAATTGAAAGTATGGTATCTGTTGTATTCGTTATATTAATAATCATACTATTATCGCTCCTCCATATAATGGCAATGTTTGTAAAAATGCATAGCTCTGTGTTAATGGAGTTTTAAATGCTTCACCCAACACACTTTCTGAAAAATAAGTTTCAAATGAAGTAGATGTACATAAATGCTTTAATGCAATAACTTCAGATTTTTCATCATTATATGCTGTAGCATCTTTATAAATTAACACTGAAATATCTACATGACTTGGATTCAAATATGTAATACATACATTATTGATTACAACATATCCCTCTTGTAAAGTTATTCCATTGTCAAATGTAATTGTTGCTTGTAAAGGCATTTATATTCTCCTTATCTTATAAATTCTAAAGAAATCCACGATTCATCAATTATAGTTCCTGTTGTGCCTGAAGACCCCTCTTGATCTCCAAGAATTTCCACATATTCATTCGCTGAAAGATTTATTATAAATGATGCATTATTTGTTGCTTTATCATCAGTTGTATTTCTCATATATGAATAAGCGGTACCTCTATCTTCATAAGTACTGCCATCTCTTCTAACTCTAGTTCGTATTGTTGTTCTTGAATTATCAGCATTGTCAGTATTTATGCTATAAGTCAATTTATAATATCCAGCAACATCTGCATAAATTCTTGTATTATTAGATGAATTTGAATGAGAATAATAGTCATCATCCTTAACATCCTCTCCGCCCCAAGAAATAGCTTGGGGAGTTGCTTGATTGATATTCACAGATGTTGTATTATAACATTGTATTATTTTTGGAGTAAATCCTCCACTCTCATCCACAGTTATTGTAACTTTTGAAGTTGAATCTTCAGTTACAGTTATATTATCTCCTTCAAAATTTATTTCTTCAACATTTCCTACAACTAAAGAATCATCTTTGAAAATATTAGGAGCTGCCCCACTTCCTGGATCTCCTTTTTCACCTTTATCTCCCTGAGAACCTTTTGATCCTTTTAATTTAAAAATCCCTAATATAGAAGGTGGGTATGCAATAACTGGAGTTGAAGTTGATCTTAATTGGAGAGTTATATAATCATCAGCATCCAACTCAACTACAAAAATATCAGTCATGTGATGGATTTCATTTTGATAAGAATTTAAAAATCCTTCACTTGCTGGAATTACATCGCTATCATTTACTCTAACTCTTGCTTCACTCCTACGAGTTGAACCAGTTGCCATCATTTGAGATTTATAATAAACACAATATATTCCATCTTCTTCAACATATATTCGATCTGTATTTGAATTATCATGATAAATTACATCAGTGTTATTTTCAACATCTGTCTGATCAAATAAAATATCTGTAAATGTTGTTGTGCAATTATAATTTGTAGTTCTTCTTGCTTCAACCGCTGGTAATTCTTCAGGAACTCCAGATATATTTATTGTAACTGAAGATGTTGAGTCAGCTGTTACATCAACTCCACCTTCAAAATTCATAACATTTGCAAATTCAACAACCTCAGTACCATTATCATTTACTTGAATAGTTCCACCAGGAGGTCCTGGAACTCCAGAAATACCTTCCATTTTATTAATGATTAAATTAGCGTCAATCATTATATTTTCAGCAGTTGATGATGACATAACTTGCATTGTAATATAATCATTTTCAGTTAAATTAACAAAGAATGCATTAGATGCAGTCCCTTGAAAATCATTAACATCTCCAAGTTCTCCACAATTTCTATAACTTCCATTTATAACTGTCGTATCATTTATTCTAACTCTGACTTCAACTTGATCATCGAAATCAAAATGGTATCCTATTTGATATAAACCTTTTTCTTTGATCAATATTCTATCTTGATTAACATCATCATGTTCCAATACATCAGAGTATGTTTCAATGTCAGTTAAATCAAAATAAAAGTCTGTCCAAGTTAATGGAATATCTGAATATTGAGTTGATCTTCTTACTTGAACAGATGGAGATTTGGAAGGAGAACTTCCCCATTTAATTACACCATCTTCAATTCTTAAATAATTATCTCCTGAAGCTGGAACTTCAGGAACTCCGGGAATATCATCAATTGAATTAATTGTTGGCGGAGTTATAATCCAAGTATTTGTTCCATCATCACATTGTAAAACAGTTTCTCCAGTTTCTGGTTTTGGTGGGACGTCAGTGTGTTGATCAAGTGCATGAGGAGGGAGTTCTTCAAGATCTTCCCACTCTGTCTGAATTGTAATTTGTTTAATACCATCAGAAATATTTAAATCTTGAGTTCCATCATTTATTGTAATATCTCCTGATAAAACATATACTAATAAATCATCAGAACTAGATATTTCTTCTTTTTCAAATATATCAGTTAAATCTACGGAGGCAGATGAATCTATAAACTTTCCAAGGTCTTCAATTAAAATTCGACTTCCTGTATTATTAATAGCTATAATTGCCACAGTATAAACTCCGCATTTTAAGGTAAAATAAAAGTGTGGGAGCTATAATAACTCCCACATTTCACTATTTATTTTGTATAAGCATATTCAACTAATATAACAACATCATCAACTTTAGTTGCATTTACTGCATATGCTTGAAGATGATCTTCTGCAGTTAAAGTAACATTTACATCAGCTAATACTTCTTTATCAGAAGCTGTAAATTCTAATGTAGCGATTGCAGTTGTATAATTATCATTCTTATATATTTCAATATCAACAACCCCAGGATCTTTAAGCATTCCCCAAATCTTTGTAATAATTGCATTTTCGGGAATAAGAACTCCAGAATTATTACTTGCCATTCCACCAACATATACATTGAGGAATTGATTTTGAGTTTTACCTTTTCTCCCAAATACAGCTTGAGGTCTGTCAAATGACATGAATACTCCAGCAGTTGAATCATACATATACATTCTTCCATCAATGTTTTGAATATCTCCATCAGTAAGATTCGTAGTTGGAGTAACGTTAATTGGAGTTATATTAATTGCTGAAGAAGTTGATGAAGAAGAATCATATGTTACAGGTCCTGCCACATCTGTAATTGTAATTGTAGAACCATTCTCATATGCTTGCTGTAAAGTTCCTGAAAGAATATCAACGTCAGCAATTTTTACCCACTCATTTGCATTTGTATAAGTGTACATTGCTGATTTACCATCACCATCATCAGTGATAATAATAGCATCTCCCTCAGAAGGTATATGTTCAATATCCCAAGAAGCTCCGCCCCATTCAAAAACAACTTGAGCAGTCGAGTCTAAGTCAATAACTCTATCGCCAGTTGTTGGAGCACCTTGATCATCCCATGTTGCTCCATTATATTTATATAGATGATCATCATCTGTGTCTATATAAAAATCTCCAGCTGCCGGAGCAGGTGGTGGGGTTGCTGAAAATTGAATAATTCTTGCAATACCAGGATCTATCCAATGAAGACTTCCAAAGTCAGGAACATTTGTAATATTATCCCAATGAACTGAAGATTGCCCAGAAGTTCCTAATTCAGTTTGTGTATAATAATTATCACCTAAATAATCTTCAAGATAATAAATATGTACAATAGCTAAAAAGTCAGTACCATCTGCTGGACTTAAATCAGACGTCCCATCATTTATAACTAAAGTTCCAGCAGTTACAAGATCTCTAAGATCATCACTATCTGCAATATCTGTATAATCAAATTGTTCATGAAAATCTATCTGAGATGTTGCATCAACAGTGATACCCAGATCCTCAATCATGACAGGACTTGCCCCGTCATTTTTAATTATGCATGTCCACATTTGTGCCATGATATTTCCTCCATTAAAGTAATTTATTATGTTATAAGTTTTCGGAGGTTCAAATTATAAAAATTCAATGTATTCTTTGTAATTTGTTCTTATATAAAGTATGGTTCATTATATATATTAATTACTAGGAGGAGTTTTAACTAATTTTTTAAGGAGGGTAACTATTATGATATTCCAATTAACACAATATTGTGACATGGAATGTCCTCATTGTATGGGAAGTTATAATGAGGATGGAGAACATGCAACTATGGACACAGTATCTCAAATATGTAAATTTACACAATTGTATCGTCCTACCTCATTATTAATAAGTGGGGGAGAACCTACTGATCATCCTAACTTTTTAGAACTATTTGAGTATATATTATATAACACAGATGCTATGATTATTCTTACTTCAAATGGTAAGTTTTTATATAATAAAACTATCAAAGATAAACTAATTGAGTTGAATAATAAATTCTTATTTTCTATTCAGATATCAGCAATTAAGGGATTGTATAAAAGAGTTAAGTCAACAAATACTCTTTTCACTTCAATTAAGCGTAAACTCAAACTTGGATATATTTCCAATGAGTTAGCTGTAGTTGATCAATTAGGAAGAGCTAAAGGAAAGGATTGGTCAAAATATTCAACTTATGTAAGACAAGTTCCAAATTGTTTTAACTTATTATCATGTGGGTATTCAAATGATTGTACTACATTTAAAGATGTGATCACTGCAATACACACTAAAAATAATTGTAAACCTTTTATAACTGAAAAAGGTAATATTCATATAAGTGAATCTCCAGTTTGTAGACATATTGGCACAATTTGGGATGATGATAAAACTTTATATAATAACTTATATAACACAGAACCTTGTGGAAATTGTGGTGTCCCATATGAACAAGCAATAAGACGTCTCAAACTTGTATATGAACATAAAAGGAATTAAATATGATAAAATTTACAGACACTGAAACATATAAACATAATGTTGAAGTTTTGATTGCTGAAGATGAAATTATAGATGTTATGATGTATCATAATCCCGATAAAGATAAAGCATGGATAAAAATTGATACGATAAGGGATGAGTATAAATCTAAAGGAACTGCTCTTGAGCTTGGTCGTATAGCTTCATCGTTAGCTAATACACTTGATAGTAAAGGATTCATGCAATTTCCATTACTTTATCAAGCTGTTGATAATCAAGAAGTGCAAAAGATATTGGTAATGCTTCATAAAGATAATGTTTCGTTAATTGAATATTCAGGTGATAAAATTGAAATAAGATCTAAAAAGAATCCATTATATGCACATTGGGATAGGATATACATAATTGAAAATGATCCAATGTTTTCTGTAAAAGTTGAATATTTTTATAAGCAAATATGTTTAGCTATGGGGGTGGAATGACTGAAAAATGGAGTTCAAATATAGGCAAGAGGATGGAAATATTTTATTACGTAGTCAAATCTTCTATTATTGATCAAGAGATTGAAAGATTATCTAACTTTATAGGGAAACAACTTACTCCAAAATTATATACTGAGTACATTGAAAAACTCATACCCAATCTTACAAGGGAAGAGTTTTATTTATATACAGATATGCTTGGAGGAATTACCCATGAGAAAGAACTATATGAGAGATCTCAAATACTGAGAAATATAATAAAGAAACGTAATATTATTTTAACAACCATGCAATTATTAAAAGGAAAGGAAAATGAGTAGTGACATATTATTTGATGGGATGGAAGAACCTGGCGAGTTATGTTTAGATTGTATTCATTTCGATCTTTCAGATGAATGTCCAGAGACAGGTAAGAAATATAATGAAATCACTTCGACTTGTGGTTCTTATAGTATAAGCGACCAAACTCGAAAAGGTTTACAGCTTGAAATCGACGAAGACAATGACGTTAACGTTGGTATTGACCCAGACTATTATTAAAGAAAAGACAAGGAGTATTGAAAATGGCATTAAGCAAAGAACAGAGAAACAAGAAGATGTTACAAAGAATTGGTAAAGGTGTGAAGTTTTGGAGAAAGGATAAAGGTTTAAATCAAGAAGAACTTTCAAAATTAATGGCAGTCTCACGCAGTTATATAGCTAAAGTTGAAACTGCCGGAACTGGCATTTCATTCAATAAAGTTGATGAATTTGCTATTGTATTTAATCTTAGATCTTCCACATTGACAATGGGATCCCCAGATAATGGAATGTTGAATATAATTAAAGGGTTAAAAAATAAGTATGAATTAGAGCATGGTCATTATGAAAAATTATATAGACTATGTAGAGCTGGAGATGTTAAACATAGAGATGATGCTCTTGACTATCTTAATAAGATTAAATAAATGAAGAAGCTACGGGGGATTTTGTAAACACCCCCGCTTCTTTTTTGGATTCATTATTAAACATACTACTATATATATTAATAAATAGAGAAGACTTATTATCTCTACCTTTAATAGTAATCCACATTGTGTGGATAACTTTTTAATAATAACTTTAAATAAGGAAAAAATATTATGACAAAAGAAAATAGAAAAGAAAAACTTTGGGAAATGCTTAGTGATGAGTTTATCAAAGCAGATATGGAAAGACTCTCAACAGTCATAAATGTTGAATTTACAAAAGGTATTTATGAAAAATATGTCAATAACTTAATTGATATTCTGGATGATGATGAAATTAATTATATGATTTCTATGGCAGGTAATAAAGAAAATCTTAAACTTCTTAGAGGAGAGAAGATGACTGAGGCAGAATTTGATAGTTTAATGGAAGCAATAAGTTTGATTGAGAATGGTGATATAATTGTCAATCTAACTAAAAAGACCATGAAAGTATTGTGTGATATGAAACTTGAAATAAGATTATAAAACGTAATTACGTAAACTTAAAATGGAGGATATACAAATGGATTATAATAAATTAACTATGAATTTTCTGGAAAATCAAATCACTGATAGAGAACTTGAAATTATGAGTGCCATCTTTACCAGGCAGATTACAAAGATTGAATTTCAGCAATATGTTATCGGCGTAATTGAGCTTCTAACTGAAAGGGAAATGATGTTCCTGATGTCTCTTATAACTGAAGAGACTGCTAAGATTTTAGCAGAAAATGGAGGCAAAGTGGAGCTTGAGCTGGAAAGAATGGTTAACATTCTTATGGCAAACACTGTACTTGTTAAAAGTATTTCTGAAAAAGTTATAAGTGTTATGCATAGAATGAAATTGCAATTCAGACCTGTTGAAGATCAGCTCAAGATAATTAGATCTATGAGACCTGCAACGTTTACCGGCAAAGCTATTTACGATACTCCGGAAGATGCTACAATACATTAATACTCATTATGGATATTCCATAATGGGGAAGGGACTTGCGTCCCTTTTTGGTAAGTATTTTTTTATCCTTTTTCATATGGAAACACAATCCAATCTTTTGGATTAAGTTCTTTGCATTTTACATCAACACTATAATTTATATGTTTGCTATATAAGACTGCAGTGTGGACTGTTGTTCCTAATAAAGTAAAATAAGATTTAACATTATCTAGAGTTCTTCCTGAGTCAACTAAATCATCAATTATTAAAACTGAAGTATAAATTGATGTAGGAGTTTGTTCAATTTTAAGCTCATGTCTTCTTTCTGTGACATCTCCTTTATCGCTATATGAATCGACTCCAATAACCTGTATTTTAGGGTTTTCATTGTCATGACTTACTATGAGTCCAGGTAAAAACCCACCGCGTGATATGGAGATGATTGGTAGGTTATTTAACTGTTTTTCTTTAATCAACTCAGCTAATATATGACAGTCTTCGATGTACTCTTCCCAGCTAATATAATTTTTCATTATTCGCGAATTCCTTTATGCTGCTTTTTTAAGATTGCTTAGTTCACTTTCCATATCTTTTATATTACTTCTAAGAACTTTAATTCTTCCATTTAATGCTTGAGAACATGATGTTTGATCAGCATGTTTTCTTATTTTAGTACATAACTTTTCTGCTTTTCTAAGATCTATAATTCTTGCTTGTGTAGCTTTTATTTCAAATGTCAACATACATGCTGACTTAACTTTAAATGATTTACCTCTACATGCTCTTGCAGCTTTTGATGCAAGTCGACTATATGCTTTATAACTCATAGTCATTAATAGAGCAGCAGCTGCAGCACCTGAGAGTATAATAAATCCACCAGCCAATGCGGGATTTATTTTCATTTTTGCTCCTAACTCAGAAGCTCCTTTAACACTTCCCATAAGATCCATAAACATATTCTTTGGATATTTCATCTTACCAGCTATATCTTTCCACCATGAAGAGTCTTGTCGAGTCCACCAAGAACCTTGACCCGCTCCTCCAGCTCCGCCAGATCCTCCACTAGGTCTCTTTCTTGGACCAGGTCCTGGATCTCTTCCGGTTGATTTATATGTGTCATATCTTTCGCCAGCTGCTTTAAGTTTCTCAGCAGCTTCTTCAGATCTTGCATTGACTTTTGCTTTTTCAGCAGCTGACATATCTGCATATCCCGGAGTATGATCAGGATGAGCTTTGAACATAGCTTTTCTTGCTGCAGTTTTAAGTTTTTGTAATTTCTCTAACTTAGCAGCATCAACCTTTGCTTCAGTTAAATAAAAACTTTCACCATGAAGAATATCATGATTGATTGTTTCACTTAATATACTTCCTAATATTCCAACTGAAGAAACATCAGGTTCTATAAAGTCATATCCAAGAGTCTCTGAAATCATATCTAATAATATTTCAGATATACCTTCTCTATTTTCTGGGAAGGTTCCTTCAACTGTATAATATAATATTTCATAATCAGTAGCTTCATCTAATATAAATGCTTTATGATTATCATCTTTAACTGACTGCATTATAGACTCTCTTAATGAAGCAATGAAAACTAATGAGTCAGTATGTTCTTGTAATGTATATTCAATATTTTCTCCAACAAGAGTTTTCTTTCCTTTTGTAAGAGTCTTTTCATATGTCTTCCAATTATTCTTTTTGATACCAATTGAAATTCCCCATAACATTTTTACCATAGATAATATAATTACAATAGCTCCTGCCCAAACTCCAATTGCCCCAATTGCCATAGTTGTAGGAATCGTATATACTATTGCTGATAAAAATGAAAGTATTGTTGCAATAATTGAAATCAAATCACCTGTATCACCCATTTCTTTAGATATTTGTAAACTAATATCTTTAGATTGTTTATCAGTTCTTGTAACAAGTTTTGCAATAATTGGAGCTGGCATTTGAGCTAATATCCATACTAGCGAGGCAACAAATGAGATGGGTACTGCATAAGTTATCGACCTACCATAAATCATTACAACTTCCATTATACCTATATATACGGTACTAAGAAGATTAGCTACACCAAACTCAGTAACATCTGCTAAATCTTTTTTAAGTTTTGATGCAGGAGCTTTTCTTGACTTTTTAAATTCATTAAAATGATTTGTAACCATTTTATGAATTTGTCTATATTTAGGATCAGACTCCTTAGACTTAAGAAGTTCCTGTCCTTGTTTTTTCTCATCACCTGAAGGTTTTTTAACTCTTGAAAACTTTGACATAACCGCTTTAAGTTTATCAAGAATTTCTCCTTCAACTACAAACTCATATTCTGTCATGTTATCTGAGAACATACCTTCTAAGTATAAGTCAATAGGATTCATTATACATCTCCATTTAATGTCTTTAATTTAGCTTTCTCTTTTCTTAGAGACATTTCAAGAGTAAGCTTTATTTTCTTATCTTTACACTCTTTAATTTTATTTTCTAATGTAGTAATTCTTCCTTGAACTCTTTTCAACTGAACATTGAATAATATCCCTTTGTCTTCACCGCTCTCGCTAAGTGATTGAGGAGTCTTCTTAACAATTTTAAACTTAGCATGATTTTTAAGAAGTTTTTTATACTCAGATGTTGAAACCATGTTACCTCCAGGCGATTTCTAATGTAAAAACTGGATAATCAATTTGCCCAGTTACTACATCAGCAAGCACTCTAATGTGATCGTTTTGATTTATATTAACTTTCAAATTGTCAATCTTATTAAAGGAAGTTCCTGATAATTGAATTGACGTTATATCAGATCCTGAAACTGTGGATCTTATTCTAAAAATTGTATTTGCTGCTATATTTTGTGTAGTTATTGTAAGGCAGGTAATTATTCCATCTCGAGGAACTGGATAACCATTTGTTAATGCATTAACTCTGCCAGTCAATAACATCCATCTTGGTCTTTTAATTTTTTTATGATCAATGCCAAATGTATAAGTTTCTCTATCCGTACTTACGTACATTGCCCGACTTTGATCATAAAAAAAAAGAATCCCAGTATTAGGATCCTGCTTAAATCTTTGACTACTTCCAGGAATCGTATCTCTTAGCATTAAGGATCATCCTTTTTATAGATATTGCTCTTTCAACATCCTTATATAAATCATCTGTCATAAATAAAGGTTTGAATGTTGTAAAGTACATATCATTAGTCATACAATGTCTTAAAACTTTTTTACATTGTTGTAATGGATCTGTTAAAAATAAAATAGGAATTGTATTCTTTGATATATCATCCATTATTTTAATTTTGTTACTGTAATTGCAATAACTAACGCACATATCAATCATGTAAAGATCTACATTTTTAGGATGTTTATCTTTTGTATCAAAGAGAGTGCTAAAGTTTCTATAAAACTTAACTCTAAAACCCTTTTCTTCAAGACCTTGAATGATATATGGAGATGATAATTTATTATAATCTTGATATACAATTTTAAGCATATAAGTTTCCTCATAAGAGTTAAACTTAATTGCTAGGGATTTTATTTATGCATATAATTTATTCACAAACTCTGGAGCAACTTTCGCATAATGATAAGTTGTGTCTTTCAATTTAATAATTTTAGAGTTAGCATATTCTCTATAGTCTATATGAATCCACCCATTAGGAAAATACTCAGCAATTGTATTTCTATACTCAAGTTTCCCAACAATAAAATTAAAAATTTCAATTAATGTAATATTGGATTCGACTGGTTCAATATCTGCAGCTTCTCCCCTGCAATGATTACTTGTACTACTTCCACCAATTTTTACATTTAACTCTGGACAACGATAACCTGATTCAATCCTGAGTCTTCCAAACTGATTTCTTATAGGTTGTAAGACATTAACTGCTAACTTTTCAATACTTAACCAAACATTTTCATCAGTAGGAATATTATCAATTCCATGTCTTATAGCAGTCATTGATTTTACAAATTCGCCATACCTAAAGTTGGGTGCTCCAGGAATCTTATCATTCAAATTTCTCATCAGTTCCTCCCTTTATAATTATTTACTAAAGAGTCCCTCATGGTCATTGTTTTCATACAATTCGCTAAGCCTATCACCCAATAGAGTCGTTTTACCCTCTGAATATGACTTTAAGTTATGTCTCATTATTTGAAATTTCTCAACAAACTCAGATAAATTTCCTACAAGACATACCTCTGTCATGTCGGGATCATCTTTAGTTTCAAGAACAGTCATCAACTCGTCAAGAATTTCAAATAGTTCCTTGCCGTTTTTAGAGCTAAGTATTTCCAGAAACCTCTGGGATAATCTGCTTGCTTGATCTGACATTTAAGTTACTCCTTTTGACTTATTATTGCTTTTTATTAAATGTACCAGTTGGTCCATGTAATGCCCAATCATCTGGAACATTATATGTTACTTTATAATCCGCAATGAGTCTGTTAAGCTCATCGACTTTTCGTCCATGCTTTTGCTCAACAAGCTTACTTTCAGTTTCAAGATTTTGCATTTGTAATTGAGCTACTAATACTCTCAATCTATCTTCTTCACTAATTTGAATTGAAGTTACTGGAGGAACTCCACCCTCATTCGATGAAGTGAAATCATCAATATGAGGATTTTCCTCAGGTTCTAAATCAAAGTCAGGAACATCATCTCCACTTCCAATTACTTTATCAAGAAGATTCTCAGTATTTTCATCTTCCTCTTCTTCAATAACATCCTCAATGACATCTTCGGTATCATCTTTCTCTGTCATTGATATTACTTTTCCAGTGCCTTTTTCAATTGTAACTTCTTTTAATTCTTTTTTGTCATCAGGGTTTTCAAATGTTTGAGCTTCAGTTATTTTCTTTGACATATTCTCTCATTCTCCTTAATTAAAATATTATGGGGCAGCTCCAGATTGTCCAACACATCTTGGAAACCATTCAGCGCCATAATCCACAGTAACAGCACCATCACAAAATGCTGTATTTTCTGAAGTTTTATCATCAACATATTCAATATCATATCTGGTACCATTATGTGTAAGACAAGGAACCTGATTATTATCTAAATAATCTGTATTATCTCTCATTTCAGTTAATACTTCTTTTAAAACATATAACCCTTTTCCTTTTGGTGCTGTCCAAGTAAATGACATATTTATACTCCTTATACATTCGATGGGTTATAATAATGTAACCAATTATATTGGACAGATGCATGCCAATCTGTATTAGCAGATGAATTATCAGTTGAACATCCTGGATCATATGCTGCATTATCACTATTTAAAATTGTTGTGTAATTAGGTGTCCAATAAATACTGCAATATCCATAACATCCATGAAAACCCCCATTATACCCAGCATTATCAACTGATTCAGCAGTTCCACAATAAGGGACATATTGATTTATATAATTTGCAGTACATACATTATTATTATCTGTATCATCAAGAGCGTTTCTTACTTCATCAGTAGGATTATAAGGAGTTAAATATGATCCTTTTGTAACAGGTACTGATGACCAAGACCAAGAACTAAGACCAATATCTGAACGCACCGTATTTATGTTATCTTTTAATTCCTCATAATGACTTGCTTTTACTTGTTCAGCATCAGACCATACGAATGACATAAATTACTCCTTATCTTTAACATCCTTATCAGAACAACTAAAAATTGTATCAATATAATGTTTTGATAATTCAAATGATGGAGGGTTAAATGATTGATAAGTTCTTAATCTTTCTGATAGACTTTTAAATAAATGAATACAATCTCTAAATGACAAAAATCCATCTAGGAAATTTGTCAAAAATGATACTCTAATAGAAATAGATTCTAACTTCAATGTATTTTGATTATAATTATATAAAAACATTGACATACTTTTAAGAATTTTAATATCATCTTCAGACGTTTGTCTCTCTAAAGTATTGAACATTACCAAGTCAGTCATTTTAGTAAGATCAAGTTCTGTAATTACCTTATCATCATCTTCCTTTATCTTCTCATCTTTATATAATATCTCAGCACAATAAAACATCTTTTCCATAATCTCTTTTACAATAGAAGCAGACCCTTCAAAGATAGTATTTAATCTTGGTCCATTAATAAATTCAGTAATTTCAGTTTTTATTTCTTCAAATGATTGCATAATTTCTCCATTTATTTAATTACAAAAAAGTTTATCAATTTCCACCAAACTTTCACGTTTGCTATTATTTATTTTATCCAATAATGAATAAAACACTCCAACTTTCTTTAACCCTTTAACTAATGATATTATCTTAGTATGTTCTAGCATACAAACAACATCATTAGGATAAAACAAATCATATGAATTTTCAAATTGAGATCCTAAACATCCACTTCCGCATAAAGTATTAAATAATGTGCAATGATCACATTTAGGAAAATTCTTTGTTAAGCATGACTCTATTGAAATCATTAACTCAGGTTTCTTTACATCATATACTTCAAATTCAGGAAGTTTAAGTTTCCCTATTTCAAACCATTTATATGCCAATCTATGACATGGGACAATTGTCATATCTCCAAGTCTTATCATTAATGAAGATTGAATTGAACAACCTATACCTCTTACCGTAGTTGTAAATAATGTAGATAATATATTCAATCCTTTTTTAGATAAAATATAGTCAACCATTGTATCATGATCTGAATTGCATATTCTTTTATATGCAACCTCAACCAAATACTCCATAAAACTTCCAAATTCTTTTATCTCTTCCTTATTCCAATCTGAATTTCTTACCTCTAATAAATATAAAGATTTAATTGGAATATCATATTTCTTATACATATCAATATACCAATCAATATTATCTTTCCATTTATAAATATTAGATGAATGAATCATTGGATGGAAACCAGAACGTTTATTTTCTTTTACAAATTGGAATGCTCTTTCATAATATGCTTCATCTCTTATGTCTTTAATTTTCCCTTTATAGGGTCTTGATATCTCACAATGAAATCCTTCAACTGAAAGACTTATCATTATCTCTTTATCTTTAACAGCTTCTTGAATTTCATTTGTTTTCTTTTCATCAGTCAAGAATGTCCCATTGCTAGGAATTGTAACAGCTCCATACGTTTGAGAATATTCAGAGAATATATCAATTAACTCTAATCCTATTTTTCTATTTAATATCTCTCCTGAAAATAATAAGATTTGAGTCCTAACCTTATTGTCCATTAACCATTTATTAAATTCTCTTGCATTCTTTAATATATTCTCTTTCTTAAGACTTTCTTCATTATAATATTGATCGCCAAACTTATTATAATAACAATACTTACATGCTAAATTGCATTTCTTATCAATTATTAATTCAATTGAATTATAACTTTCTAATATATCCGGATCCCTTTTTCCTAAATAAGCACTTAAATGCCTCTTCCTAATTATGTCAGTTACAAGTTTGTTATTTTCTTCTTGGTAAGATTTCATTATTCGCTTTTCCTCGCATTAGATACAATTTTATTTATTAATTCAAATGCTCCATTACCAAATAATCTTATTACACTTAATGGAGTTACATGCCAAGAGGATGTTACAAAGAAATTTTCTATAGGACAATATGAACATGCATTTAAAAATATCGCCAATACTTCAGCAGCTCTTTTATCTTTGTATATAGGACTTACTTGATTAGAACTTGCACATTCCATAATCGTTGCTGTAGCAGTACAAACTCTATGAGTATAATTATCATGCAATGATCTCATGTGTAATTTCATAAATTTATGATCAAGTTTATAATATTTCTTATATACTTCAACAATCCCACTCTTTAAATAATCAACATCGTCGTTGGTATCATTATCAAGAGTTGCAATTGAGTTAACATGATCATCATATACAAAGTATAAAGGTCTGTGACATAAATGCATTCCATTCATTGTATCAATTGAAACATTAGAGTCACCAGCAGAGCATGTAAATTCTCTCTGCTTATTTGTATAATCTCTCATCCTAACTATTGAGGATGCCCATCTATCTGGGTATACTAAAACAGGAACTATATTTTTTAGTTCCTTAAATCTTCCTTCGTGTAATAATCTTGCTGTATTAGTTAAGTAATTACTGAATATTTTTCCATCGTTAGATGTATAAGCTCCTGGACATATTATGGATTCTCCTATTTGCATAGGTTTGAATTTATCTCCAATAATATCCTTAATCATTCCAGCAAAGTCATTATAATGAGAGAAGTATTCAAATGCTTTATCGTCATTGGTTAATGTCTTAAAGTTATCAATACTTCCAGTTGATTTAAAATGATAATTAAATACACATTTATGTTTGACCAATGTCTTAACAATTTTAATAGTATTCTTTATTAATATTTCATCCTTTAACCCTCTGTTTTCTTCATTAAATAATCCATCATCTGATATTTGCAAAGACAGTCCCAGTTTGTTTTCTGAGAGTGTCTTTGAAAATTTATCAAAATGTTTTGGAAATGTCATATTTGATGAAATTGAAACTTCCGTTAAATTTGGAAACAATTTTTTATACTTATCAAAGTTGTCAGAAATAATGTCTAAATGTAAAGTTGGTTCCCCGCCCCATAATGAGAGGATGGTTACTTCATCTTTATTAATTACGTCAGGGATTTTAGGATCTTCTAACCACTTCATTAGATCCTTATCCATATTCTTTATCGCTTCAGTCTTCTTAATGTAACAATATTTACATTCAAGTGTGCACTTAGCTCCACCGAATATTGATAATGCTTTGTATTCATTCATAAATCATTCGCCTTTCACTTATTATTGAGCAATGAATTTTTCGTCTATATAACTCCAACCCACTTCTGGTATTGGACTTTTATTTGTGAGATCTATAAAGTTCTCTCCAAGCTCTTCAATCCTATACCAAGATTCAATTCTATATAAATTTACAATGTTAGTGACTACATTGTCTTCAATTAAAGCATGTGGAATTAATGGCATGTCAAATTCATCATTCTCATATGTCCAACCAATTGTAGGTTGAGGAATTATGTCTGTAACGTCGATAATTGTTTTGCCTTGAGCTATCAAATTGTCAGCAACAAAAGGACTCCCAAATTCAACAACTACAACATTATTCTCTACTTGAACATATTTTGCCATATTTTATTTTCCTTATTAAGGTGCTGTGAATATTCCATCTGCATAACCCCAACCTACTTCAGGTTTTGGAATTATTTGATCAATGTTTACTAAATTATCTCCTCCAGCAATTGCAGCTTGAGCGTCAACGTCATTATATTCAACAATTGAATCAACAGCATCACTTACTATTTTCGCCCATTCATATACTGGAGCATGATAATCATTCCCATCATATGTCCAACCTGTACTTGGTTTTGGGTCTTCCTCAGTAACGTCCTGAATCTCTAAACCTTTTGCTAATAGAGCATCAAGATCAGATTGTTTATCAATTACAATTCGATTAACAACGCCATCAATTATTTGTGCATAATCTGCCATTTTAAAATCTCCTTATTTTATATTTTGTTCTTAATATAGAGTCATTAAAGTTATTCATTCCAAATTACAACACAATATCCGGGTGCTCCATTTCCTCCTGCCCAACCTCCTGATGAAGTCGAAGATCCTCCGCCGCCTCCTGCTCCGATACCCATAATTGCTGAAACACCACTCATAATATATTCTCCTTAAAAAAGATTATTTTACTTTTACCCAATGTCTTCCATCAACTTCAATTTCTTTAGTTGGAGGTCCCCATAATTTACTAGGTTCTTTCTTCTTATATAAGGCAACAATTCTTTCAGGATATTCTTTAATCATATCTCTTGACATTTCAGTAAGATCACCATTTGCATTATTCATTAATGGAGTTCCTATCGGATATTCTTTATCAACATAAGCTAATGTCCATCCTGCTACGGCAATTGGAACAGCTTTATCTTTTCTTACTCCAACTCCAAATCCAAAAGTATTTGAAGCAATACCCATAACTGCCATTTGACATTCTTTATCACAAATTTTAGCGCCTTCTGCTGTGTCATAATAACATTTGCCATGAATCTTTTTTTCATTAGGATATAATAATTGAAAGTCAGCGACATCATTCCATACAGCATTCCAAAACTTATCAGCAATAAGTTCCATATCAAGTCCAGCAGTTGTATCACTGGAAAACATAATATCAATTCCTGAAGTTGTATCTAAGATATCTCCTGTTGAAGAGTCTATTGTACATCTTCTCATTGCTGGGTAAGGTCCTGGTAATTCTCCGCCAAGTGAAAAGTAATTTTCAGATGAGAATGAGGAAGCATTTATTTGATAACCATCTCCATTATCATTTATGAAATAAATATTATTATCATCTTTGATATATATCTTACCATAACCTGAAGCAGGAGCTGCTGGATCAGTTGACCTTTCTTTTAATATAAATTCAGTTCCATCAGCTGATACATTGTTTAATGTAAATCTATCACCTGACTCATTTACAAAATAAATATTACCGTCGGTTTTTACATATAACACACCATATTCAGCTACAGAAGAAGGATCATAACCAATTCCTTTAATTTCTTGTATAGCATTTACAGTTATATTTGTCGAAGACAAATCTGTGAAGTCAGCGGTTACTCCATTTATAGTGCCTATATCAGCTTCTGTGATATAACCTCGAGTAATGTCTGCTCTAGTTAAATTATAAGTTCTCTCTGCCATTTGATTTCCTCCGGTATATATTTATTACCGTTATATTATTTTAATTTTGTTCTCTACCGAGATACTCAAAGATTATCTATACATTCATCACAAAAGAAATTCCTTCTTCTTTAAATCCTAATTTTCCTATTTGATTGCTATCTTAATTCTTTTTGCTAATGTTTTCCACCATCGTTTCCAATCTTTATGACCATACCAAATTGGAGCAGCAACTACTATTCTTAATTTTCCTTCACCTCTTCCAATATGAGCACTACATTTGGTGATTTTATCAGTTGCTTCAATTCTCTTTTCAAGTTCTTCAGAAGAATATTTACATTTTTTAGTAAATCTAAAAATTACAAAAGATACCCAATCTTTATCATGACCTTCACATGAAGATCTCATTTCGATACCTTTTATATTTTTTAAATTATTTAACCATTTATCTTCAAGATGAGCATCTACAAATATTCCATTCCAATCTTTTTCCTCATGCTGGTTAGGACATCGTCCCCTTATATGAGGACATTTCTTTTCATATACTGCTTCATATGCAGCACATGGAGCATTTGAATTTAATGTAATATGTTTATTTTCTTGTAAGTATTTAAGATATTTATTAATCATTTGTTAACTTCCTTATAATCCATAAGTTTTGTTCAGCAATTTCTTTGAAATAATCTTCACTCTTTAATAACTTTGTAAAGTAAGTCTCTAATCTTTTAACTGGAATTAAAGCTCTATGGAAACTTCCTTCTGGACCATTTCCTAATAGACTTTCATCAATCCCTCCAAAGTCTGCTTTATAAGAATATGTCTGAGCATGAGTCCAACCATTCCAAGAATCTCTAACAACTAAGTCATCACATATTAATTTTAAATTCTTAGCTGATATTCCCACTTCTTCTTTAGTTTCTCTTACAGCAGCAACAACAGGAGTCTCTTCTCCTTCAAGGGTTCCGCCAGGTATTGTTATTTTACCATCTTTAATACCTACCCATATTTTGCCGTTTTGTATAATCCAACATTCAGCTCGTTTTCGTATTATCATTATAGGTTTCCTTATTGATTTAATCCACCTTGATCATCTGCTAATCTGGCAACTTCATTATGAGGATGTGTGCCACAATAGAGACATCTCTCAACTAAATATACTGTGTTAGGATCATCACTTCTACATGATTCCATAAGAGTAAGATTGCCATCACAATGACCACATTTCTTCTTCAACATAGTATCTTCCATTATATTATTCCTTTATGATTTGGGAGACCTGCTAATTTATTTAAGCTTCTTCCAGGTCCATTAGGAAATAATTCATATAATTCTTTAAGTTTAACTCCTGTATGTTTACTAAGCACTCTAATCATTGGACCTATATGATTTTTAATATAATAGGTTCTTACAAAGTTGATTATTTTAAAATGCTCAGGAGTTAATTTTGTAATACCTTCATCTTTTGCATTATATACTACCCACTCTGGAGAATAATCATCTACAAAGAATAAATACCCAGTTGGGTTAACTCTAAATCTCTTCCCTTTAAAACTTACAGTTTTATATTTAGCAAACTTTACATCAGCTTCAACTACTCCATCATATTTTGCAATTCCCATAGTAAAGATCATCTTCATAAGATTATCATTATGGAATACAAATTTTGTATTAGACTCAAATAAATCTGATTCATGTAAACTTGTGATTTTAATAGTCTTTCCCATATTAGATGAAGATGTTCTAGCTTCAAATTCATCATATACTCTATTCTCTCTAATCAATGCACTAGTATCTCTTACTGTTTGCATAGAAGCTTTCTTATCAACACCTTTGAAATTCTTTAATGTCTTAAACAAAGGAAGTTTAAAGTATATAACAGTACCTGCTTTAATATTTAAACCAGCATTGTAAATAACTAAACCAAAATCTTTTTTTGTAGATATTAATGTCACATTCTGAGTCACAAAAGCAGTTGGATTCATATCCATTTCATTTAAATAATGCAAATATAAGTCTATCATAATTAAGCTCCAAGATTATCTATAAATTTATCTAACCACTCCATTGAAAAGTAAATAGCAATTGCAATTCCAGCTATAATTATCATAGCTGGATACCTTAACCAATCAATAAACTTATACAACTTTTTTTTCATCAAAAAAATTCTCCATCGTAATAGTCCCATTGATTACTCATACTTGAATAACTTAATGGATATTCAATTCGTCTTTTCGATGGACCTACTTCAGGATCTATAAAGGGAAGTGTTACATGCTGAAAATCAAAATCATTCACTGTCTTACAATTATGACATTTCCAAGTAATTTTTAATCTGGGAACGTTAGCATAAACTTTACATTTGCTACATATCTCTCCACTAAATATTACATTCTTGTCATTCATTTCTTTTAATTGCTCATTAGTAAATGAGAATTCTTCGATAACTTCATTAGATAAATCTTTCATAATATCCCCTTTAGTTCTGGATAAGCAATTTAGTTTTTGTTCTATAAAGAAGTTCGTACTATATATATTAATTTTTAATTAAAGTATAACGTTGTTTGTATCTTAAAGCACATAGGTGCAATTTAAAAGATTAAAAATGACAAACTATAAAAGGAGAAAATTATGAAAGCACGAATTACAATCCATAATTATAATGGAGAAATTAAAACATTAGCAGGTGAATATAAAAAAGATAATTCAACCGGTCAAGTTGAAATCATATTATCAGATTTAAAATTTTTGGGTCAGGATGAAGGAGATGAAGGAGTCCGATTAAAAAGCAATGATCATCTTGCTCAATTGTATTGGAAAAACCCTTGGACATTGCATGGTAAATGGAAATCCACAAATGGAGATTGGGATAAATTAACTGTGTCAATGAAAGATATCAAAAAGCTTCATATGAAAGATTGGTGGGGAAATGATGACTTTGCTGATATAGTAGAGACATCGTTAATTTCATATGATTCTACTAAAAATATAACAAACCTTATGTTTGATAATTCGTTCAGAGTTTCTAATACTCAATTGAATTTTATTATAAATCAAGGTCCTCATTTTGCTCCATTTATGAATAATGATAATAATCCATTTAAAGATGAAGATCTATTTGATAGGTTTAAGGATGATGATTGGAACGGATTATTTCTGGCAGATTATACAAAACCTTTGATACATACTATATCTTCATGTATTGTCCATAATGATAATGAGGAACGTTTGTTAGTATTTAATCAGAATGGACAACAGAATTCAATAAAAAATATTATATTATCTGCATTATATTTAAAACCAGAAAGTATTCCAAAGGGTACATTAGTTCCAGAAACATTTCCAAAAAAATCAAGATCATATGCATTATATAGATTTTCAATCTCAAGTGATTCAACGTCTTGTATTAGTAAAAGTCCTTGTGTAATAAATTTTAAACATAATTCAGTAGGAGTCATATTCCCAAATTGGTTTAATAAAAAGATGAAAAAAGCAGTTAAACTTGGAAAATCGGATGAATTTTTCGATGATCTTGATCATAATGCAGATGGTGATCTTTTATTTAAACAAGGAATTGTATGTGCTAAAACTACTTCAGAATTACTTGATATAAATAAATTAGTAAAAGAAAAGAATTTATGGACTGTGGTTGCTGAGGAAGATAAATGTAAAGCTACATTTTATGTGGATTATGAACAAGTTAAATCTTTATTTCGAGCACGAAGATCTCCTCTTACTCAAACCGGAAGGATGAAACATATTAAACATTGGGTTCGTACTCATCAAAGATATAAAGATGAAGATGAAGAAATTACAATTCCAAAACATCTGAGAGGGACATCTGATATTCAAATGGGATCAACTAATTTCAAACTTATAAATCCTCTAATATAATTATGGATAATAAATGCTGCTATATATATTTATTTATGATATATTTTAAATCCTTCTTTCATATTTTAATAGTTATTTGGTCGATCAGGGTTTTACTTGATTTCTAGAGTCGAGATTTTACCTGATCATTACATTTTACCGGGTGGGTCTTAAGTCTCATAAGCTTTGGACATAGGTTCGATTCCTATTACGAATGGGAAAGGGGAGGTAGGGTTTTGACAAATTTTACCTACCTCCTTCTTTTTTTGTTTATTTTTCTATTGGGTAATAACCTCCTGGCCATTCAATTGTCTCAATAGGAAAGTCTTTATTCAATTCAAGAGGACCTACAAAATATGTATGATCAGTGCATCTCTTAATAGCTCTTTCCTCATCATCATAAATACCTTCAAGAGTCCATATAATTCCGTCTTCAGTTTTGTTGATATACTTACCAACTGCAAAGAGTTTCATATCATTCCTCTTTTGATAATAATTTAATTGTTTGTATACCTAAAAAATCCTCCAATTTCATTCCTTCAAATTCTCCAGGTCCTGTTTTCTTAGGTTCAAATTGATCCCTATATATAATAAAAAGATAATCCCCATCGACAGGGTGAGGATCATCTCCGAATAACTTTTCTCTTAGAAATGATATATTACTTTGAATTTTCTTTCTTAATACTTCTGGCATTTGAGCAATTGCTTTATTAGTCCCACGGTCAATTTGATGATCTCCTGTTCGTAACTGATTTTCAGCTTCAGATGTGAAGTACATTACATAATATACTGCTTCACTTTCTTCATATGATAACCCTGACTCTTCAACTTCTTTCTTATACCTATCAACTAATTTTCGTTGATGATCAACTTTTAATATTGCATCTTTAATAAGATGGGAAGCATCTTTAAGTCCTCTTTCTGCCTCTTCTTGATCAACTTCTTTTTCAGAAATTGTTAATTCCCATCTTCGTATTTCATAATCGCTTGGTTCTTTACCAGAAGCAGCTCTTGTGGTCTTTGCATCTTCTTTTGCTTTTTCTAATTCCTTATATAGATTCTCCATTTCAAATTCAATTCTTTTAACTTTAAGAATTGCTTTCTTTTGTCCTGTTTTTGCAGCATATAAAGCATTGATACGATCTTGCATTTCCATTAAAGCTTGTCTTAATTTTTTATGAGAAGTAAAATGCTGAGAATATTGCACAGCTTGATCTTGAAAATGAGATTGAGAAATTGGAATCTCTGCTAACTCTTCCGGGTATAAGTCAGTTATTGATTTTTCCTGACCTATGATATTCATTACCTCATTTACTCCTTCTCTAACTTCTAATGGATATTCCTCTGACTTGATTAATTGTATAAACTTTGAATTAACTTTGTCATTTAAGTTTTCACTCTTCACTAAATCTCTTGTGTTTTCAGTCATGTTCTTTAATTTCTCCTATTTAATTATTCATTCCAAAATACAACACAATAACCATCACCACCATCACCGCCAGTATTACTCCAACCACAACCTCCACCGCCACCTGCTCCAATCCCACCATTGGCACCGTTTCCGCCAGCTCCTGCTCCGCCAGCTCCACCATCTTCAAGTCCAGCTCCGCCTCCGCCGCCTCCGCCACTTCCCGTTCCAGCAGATCCCCCTACAGCATACATTGAATCAGATCCTTTGGAATCTGTATGAGTTCCATTATAATATCCTTGTCCTCCACCCGAGCCTCCAATGCTCATTAAAGTAGGACCTATAATTCCTGGAATTCCTGGCAATCCATAATAATTAATTTGCCCACCACGCATTCCATAATTTGAAAATGAAGATCTAGAAGTTCCACTATTTACATCAAAATATGATATATCACTTGCTCCTCCATATCCTCCATAATACCCATAAGAACCTCTTGAATATGGAGCTGAAGCAGCAAGTCCCCCATGAGAAATAATATTTGATCCAAATAAAGAATTTCCTCCATTTGAACCTTGAAGTCCAACACCCCCACCTGCTCCGCCAGCACCAATTGTAATTGAAATTGAAGTTTCTCCTTTAAGAAAAACGGAACCTGAGATCATTTCTCCGCCTCCGCCTCCTCCCATTCCAACTGTAGTTCCTCCGTCGAAACCAGTTCCTCCGCCGCCTGCTCCAATTAAAAGTATATTACAAACTGTAACACCTGAGGGGACTGTCCAAATACCTGAAGATGAGAATATTTGTGAAGATACAAGTCCTCCGCCTCCTGCTCCAAATCCCATTATTTGAGATACTTTAATATCACTCATTTTATATTTCTCCTTAACCCATATAGGGGAATTATTGTATTGTAACTTATTTACTTTCTCTGATTAGTTATATGTAATAATATTATAAATTCTATACATATTCTTATATGGTGAGTATAGATTTTATACAAATTGAGTAACGAAGTCAACCCCATCAACTCCAGTTCCGCCATTTTTTCCAATTGAAAGATGTCCAGTTATACTTGACGTTCCTGAATTGAAAGGAAATGTCAATCTTTCAATATTTGAAAAATAAGAATATCCTCCCGCATTAAATCCATGTATAGTTGAATTAATTCCTCCACAAGCATCCGATATTGTATTATTTAAATTTCCAACATGACTTGCAGTTCCTGAGTCAAATGGAAATGACATTCTTTCAATATTTGAAACTGCCGTTGATGGGGATCCTCCCATATTAAATCCATGTTCAGAAGAATTACAACCTGAGGGATATCTACAATTAATTGTTAAATTTCCAGTTATACTTGACGTTCCTGAGTCAAAAGGAAATGTCAATCTATCAATATTTGAAAGAGTTACAAATCCTGAAAACCTATATCCAGCGGAGCAAAATCCATGTTCAGAAGAATTGAATCCAGCATAATCATATCTTTGAGCTGTTAAACTTCCAACTTGACTTGTTGTTCCAGAGTCTTGAGGAAATACAATTCTATCAATTGTTGATAAATCTGTAGAACCATTATAACCGCCACATACATATCCATATGTTGAACAATTAAAACCACTTTTAATATAACCTTTTTGACTAGAAGTATTCCCAACTTGACTTGCTGTTCCTGAGTCAAAAGGAAATTCAATTCTTTCAATATTTGACAAATAAACACCAGATGATGGATTTCCTGTAGAAGAAAACCCATATGCTGAAGAATTACAACCACTTCCTTGATATCTAGCTGAAGTTAACTTACCAACATTTGAAGAATTTCCTGAATCAAATGGGAAAGTAATTCTATCAATTCCTGAAACATAAGAACCAATATGTCCTCCAAGTATATATCCGTATTCACTTCCTTTTGCAGATCCTCCCCAAATTATTTCCCATTCACTCCCTTTCCATAACTTTATAACTTGAGAAACTGTGTGTAACCACATTTCACCTTTCTTTGGATTGACAGGTGTCTCTGTTTGTCTATATGTAATTAACGATTTTATCTGAGATAATGACATAATTTATATCTCCTAAGTTGATTTTATAATTTGTTCTTTAAAACGTAATTGTATCAATGCCAGCATTTCTCTATTAAATCCCATTCATCTTCAACTTCTTCTCTATTTAATAAATCTTCATATGCTAATAAATATATTAACCAAAGTTTTATAAAGTTAAACATGATAAACTCCTTATATAAATTGAGTTACAAAGTCTGTTTCATCAACTCCTACTGTATTTGATTTTGTCGTAGTTAAATTTCCGACTGATGAGGCAGTTCCTGAGTCAAATGGAAATAAAAATCTTTCAATTGTTGATTGATAAGGAACTGGTTGATCTTGTCTATATCCTCCCATCGAATATCCATAATTACTTGAATTTACAGTTGTATGTGAATTTTTAAGAGATACTGATAATGTTCCAACATTATTTGCGGTTCCAGAGTCAAATGGAAATGTCCATCGAGCAATAGTTGAATAAACATCTCCGCCAGTTATATATCCTCCCAGTTGATAAGAATGAGTTGACGAATTACATGCTGGAGATGAATAAGTTCCGCTTGAAGTAATAGCTAAATTTCCAACATGATTTGCTGGGCCAGAGTCAAATGGAAATGTTAATCTATTAATTGTAGTTTGACGATGATAAGATCCGTCATGATAAAATCCAGCAGAAGAAAAACCATAATTTGATGAATTAGATCCTGCATTATATGAAGTTGAAGCACTTAAATTTCCAACATTAGAACTATTTCCAGAATTGAATGGAAAAGTTATTCTGTCAATCCTTGAATGATAAGATCCTCCAGACCCTCCCATTGTAAATCCATGAATTGTTGAATTACATCCTGCTGAATGGTGTCTTGAATAACTTAATCCACCGAGTGTAGTTGAAGTCCCTGAGTCAAATGGGAAATCAATTCTATTAATTAAACTTGTAGTCGCTCCTGCATTTCCTTCCCCTCCCATTATAAAACCATATTGAGAAGAATTAGCAGCCGCTGCTCCAGTAGACTCTTGAGTCAAATTACTAACTACGGTTGAAGTTCCTGAGTCAAATGGAAACAATACTCTATCTATTGTAGAAAATCTGGATGATGAAACCCCTCCTATATCATATCCATATCTTCCGACAATACTATCATATCCTCTCACAATTCTAAATTCAGTTCCATTATATAAATAAGAAGATTTAGCGCTTGGACGATACCAAATCTCCCCTTCTTTAGGATTGCTTGGTTCTTCATCTTGATAATAATCAACTATTGACTTAACACCTGACCATTTATTTGACATTACTTATCTCCTTTTTGTCAGTATATTTTTTACATATCTCATTTAACTTAGGTAAAACACAATTGTAATTCGGAGACTCTTCACATCTACATTGTCCTAAAGACCCACTATTTAGATCTTTCCAATGAAAACAATCTTCACATGTATTATCAGTCAATAGATATCTCCTTACTTTTCTTTTATTTCAGATTTCACCTCATGAGCAATAGGTTCTCTTGTAAATAATCTATATTGTGTTAACATATTAGGAAATTGAGCATACTTTTTATTTGGATCAAACTTCCCATATATCATTTGATTGTTAAAGTCTATATGAAGACATTCAATCTTTGGATCAATATATACATTATATCCATTTTGAAAACATAATTCAGTAAAATGAGCATCCTCATTCACATCAGAATGTTTCCCTTTAGCATAACATTGAAACCAAGGTTGTCTTGCTTGCTTAAATATAGTTGTGTCTATAAGAGCAAACCCTAATCCAATTAACCAATTGCATTTAAATAAATTGCCACCTTTGAATACTCTTGTCCTATTCATATCAGTAACAATTCCTGGATGTCTCTTGTTATCAGGATCTAATTGTAAAGATGCTGAATCATCAGGATCGCCTTTCATATAATAATTACCTGATATGACACAAGGTTCATCAATATTTTCCATGTGCTCTAATAACTTAACAAGTCCAGTCTGAGGTGGCAATACATCATTATCAATAAAGAGTAAATATTGAGCTTCCCTTTTAAGAGCTTCCTGAGCACATACATTTCTTACCTCATCAACTCCCATTCCAAAAGGTCTGAATAACTCTGTCCTATAACCTCTTAATAACATAAGTTCATCAAGGTTACATGCTACAGGTTCTTTATCATCTCTCGTTGGAATACAAACTAATATAAGAGGATACTCAGGAGGGACACGCATTCTTTCAAAATGTTTAATGTCAGTATGATCCCATATGCCAGTGGAATATACAACTTCATTATCTCTTTCTCCATATATCCTCTTCCATACTTTATCCATATGTAAACATTTAATTGATGTGTCTATGAGACAAGCTTTCTTAGTCCGTTCAAATAGGTTCTGAGTGAAGAATGCGTCTTCTCCCATTGACCAATATCCATCTGGTGCTCCAAACTCCCAAAACAACGGTAATGCCACGTCCTGAGTGATTTGTTTTAAATCCAATAATGCAAATCCCATTCCACATATTTTATTAGCAGGTTGAATATGAGAAGCTGCTTCTTCATTTGCTTTAAGCTTATCTGTCTTTGGAATTATAATCTCACCTCCATCATTTTCAAATGGAGCTTCCAAAGGTTCAACCTTTTTATAATATAATGCTGAAGTTGCTGGAGCTTCCTCTTCTTTCATTAAGTTATATAATTTCATTAAAGCATTATTAGGAGCTATAACATCATCGTCTATAAAGAGTAAGTATCTTGCTCCTAATTTCAATGCTTGTTCAACAGCAAAGTTTCTTCCTTTAGTTACTTGATAACCCCATATCTCAATGATCTTATGTTTAAGTCCATTAGGGACAATGAGTCTATTCCAAGCATCTGTTAAACATATATCTTTCTCATCTCTTTTAACACAGCATATTAATAAGTCATATTTTGGATTTACTTTAGAAGGTAATAACTTATCAGCTTGCTCATACATTTTATAGACAAAGTTTAAATCTCCAGAATCCTTTGCCATATTAACTCTTAATATAAAGTCTTGGACAATTCGATATTCCCAATCAGGTAACTCTGATAATGTTTCCCATGTTGCTTGATCGAATTGACTATTCGCTCTTATTTGAATTTCAAGTTGTCTTAGCATTTTAATAAAACATGGATTACCAAAACCTACTTTTTCAGTTTTCATAGATTTATCTACCTTTTCTCTTATGGTTTTCACCAATTCTATAAACTCACTTTTTTCTCTTAATACAGGAGTTATCTTTCTATCAGTATTAAGAACTCTTTTTCGTTTCTTCTTCGGTCCTATCTTCGCTGGTCTCTTTATCATTCACAAATCTCCCATGTCTCTGTTCTTCGAATGTTAATTCAGTTTTGAATTTATCCTCATTGTCTCTTTCTTCATCATAAGGAGGAAGTCTCTTTTCAATTTTATAATGACATATTGCATTATCTAATTGATCATATAGCATATCAAAGTTTTTAATATTATCTCTATTCTCAATGACTATAAGTAATGCTTTTTCGAGATGTTCAATTGTTTGTGCCATATAGCATCCTTTCGCATTTTAATGTGTTCAAGACATTCGTTTAATAAAGATATTTCATTTTCTAATATACTAGGATATAAACTTCCTACCATATCACCTATTAATTCTTCACGTTTCTTAATATTAAACCTAACCTCTTTTTCAGTTAAGTTTTTAAATTCATCCTTATTCCAACACATTTCAATTTTATCTTTCATGAGTTCACCATTTAATTATTCGTATTTATAGTTTGTTCTTTATATAACATTACACAAACATATTATTGAAATCAGTATTATCAATTCCTCCACAATAGTTCTTTGATGCACTTATATTTCCAACAATTGAAGAAGTTCCTGAAGAAAATGGAAAGGTAAATCTCTCAACTGTAGATACTCTTACTGAAACTAATCTTCCACCACTTGAATATCCATAAGTATCTGAATTGCAACCCGCCATATTATAATTACTTTGAGATAAATTACTAAGATGACTTGCAGTTCCTGAAGCAAATGGAAATGTTATTCTATCGACTGCTGAGATTCTTCCTGGAGACCCATTTCCTCCAAATAAATAACCATGTTCAGATGAATTACATGCATTACCAGAGTTTCTTCCTATTGAAGTATTTCCTACATGACTTGCGGTTCCTGAATTGAATGGGAATGTAATTCTTTCAATATTTGTTTGATATGCTCCGGAATATCCAAAGAATGTAAAACCGTGTACAGAAGAATTACATCCTGAAACTCCTTCTGATGAAGTAGTTAAAGTCCCAACATTACTTGCAGTTCCTGAAGCAAATGGAAATAATATTCTTGATACATGAGATTGGTCTGCTCCATAACCTCCGCCTGTATTAAATCCATGCTCAGATGAATTATATGCTCCAGAAGTATTATTACTTTGAGATAAATTACCAATATGAACTGAAGATCCTGAATCGAAAGGAAATGTCAATCTATCAATTGCAGATGTATGAGCAGTTCCATAACTTCCAAATATAAATCCATAATCAGTTGAATTACAACATGCTCCTCTACAATCTGCTGCTCTTGATAAAGTCCCAACAGTTGAAGTAGTTCCTGAGTCAAAAGGAAATATAATTTTATCAACATTTGTTGAAACATTATATCCACCTGCAACTAACCCAAATCCTGGAACTGGCATTCTTATCCAAGTCCAACTTGTATTCGGACCATCATAAACTTTTAACTTATTTTCAGAAGTATCAAACCAAGATGTTCCATTTTTAGGATTTGATGGAGCAACTCCTTGAGTATATTCAGGACCCCAATTTTTAGAATCGACTGCGATTGGCATTATATAATCCTCCAATTAGTAATTATTTTTAATATCTTGTTTGCTCTTTTTCCTATTACGTTTATTATTTTGTTTAGGAGTTCCTCCAAATGTTTTAGAAGGCGGAGCTACTGGTTTTCTTATTCTCTTTATTGAATCAATTTCTTTAATCACTTTCATTTTCTTTACCTAAAGTTTAATCAAGTTTCTCAACTTAAATATCCAACCCTTTCTATAATCTTTTATTTCTTCAATAACTTCTTTTAAGTTAAGGAAGAAGTTTACATTAGAACCTTCGGCATGAGGATCATCAATAAGACCAAAGTATTCTTTACCTTTATATCTATCTTCTTGAGTGTCTCTTTTAAATCTTGTGTGTTTAGATAATCTTGCTTGAGGGTAAATCCAAAATCCATCATATATAGACTTCTTACCCATGAGTTCAATATAATCTATAAAATCATTAGCTGTAAATCGCTCTATCCAAAGACCAGCTGATATATGAACCTTTTGTCCATATAATAATCTAGCAAAGAATTTTCTTCCCCACATACTTGAATGATGTTTCCAAAATAATGATTTACTTGGTTTCTTATGTATAGGATAAGTCTTCTCAGTCCATAACCATTTCTTTCCAGTATATTTATCAAAGTTCCAAAGATTGAAATAAGCTAATTGTCCTGACTCATCTAAATTCATTTTCTTAAGTTGTGTTTTAAATTCCTTATGATGAAGCTTCCATTGTTCTTTTTTAGTAAAGTCTTTACATCTTGGACAATGACATTTATGGTCAGGTTTCCATTTACCATCCCATATTTCTTCAACTGCTGGAGTTCTCCAATTATAATGCTCAACATCAAACATTACACTTTTGACATTATAAACACTAACTAATTTTGCAACTATATTAAGTCTTGAAGAAATCCATTCTTTACTTAATGGACAAGGTGTTCGTCTAAGGTATTTTTCTCCATCATGGAAACACATTCTTTCAGGTTTATCAGCGAAGCATGTATTTAAGGTAGGTATGAGGACTATATCGACTCTATCATCTTTTGAATATTTTTCTAACATCTCTATGACTTCAAAGTAATGTCCATAGTGATCATGGGATATATCTTCTTCTAAAGAGAAGTTAGTCATGACAACTCCAATTGTATTAACACCTGCTTGAATACATCTTTCGATATAGTCATGATCTGGCCATATACAATACATTCCTATTGGATATTTTTTCATGTTATTTCTCCTGTTCTTTATTGGTTAACATAAGACCTGAATCGAAGAACTCTTTAACATCATATGATTTTTCAGATAACATATGGGTGATCTTTTTAGTAGTGAACATTAATCGAGTTGTGGCATTTTTAAGATCATTAAGTCTTTTCTCTGTTAACTTTTTAGGTTCACTTAATATATTTGAAAGTCCTAATAAAATCATAATAGGTTGATTCAGCTCATGACAATCTTTAGTAAGATTTGACAATAATCCTTGGAGTTCATATAACTTGCTTTCTTTAATTTCCAATATAGCTCTACTTACAGCTATACAAATACATTTAGATACTTCTTCTAAAAATAATACATCTTTTAAATTAAGAGCATTAACTCTCTTATCATTGATTTGTAATAGACCATAAGTAATTTCATTTTCTTTAAGAGGTATTAGGGCAACTGTCTCATAACCATATTTATTACAAATATCTCTAAACTTATCTTTATCAATTTCTTTTAATATCTTTGTAGACTCACCAGTAAAGAAACTTCCATAATCAGTTATACATGGTAAGTCAGATGAAAGTTTCCTTTGTATTATGTTACCGCACATACAATCAAGAATCGGGTCTTTATCAAACAATTTAGTCTTAGGACATAAAGACATCTCTTCTTTTATAAAGTTGTCAGGAAAACCTTTTGTTGTAAAGTATGGGTAATCATTCATATGTTTAAGTCTTAATCCAGCAACATCAACTTGCATAAAGTCTTTAATCATATGGACAATAGTCTTAATGATATCTAAAATATCATCTGAGTTATTTGCCATATCAATAATGTCTTGAATGAACTTTAATTTATCTTCAGCAGAAAAGTTGTATATATGAAATTGTGTTAATTGATTGAATAATTCTTCTTTGGTGAAAGGTTTGAATAATATTGAATTTATTCCAGATGAAAGCATTGTATTGATATCAGAGAAGAATTTATTTCCTCCTCCACTCATTATAATAACTTTAATAGATGGTTTTATTTTTTTAAGTTTCTTAGCTAAATGAACGCCATCACCATCTTGTAAATAACGATCTATAATAGCTACATCAAATGTATTATCAAATTTATCTAAAGCATCTTTTATTCCATAAGACTTTACAGACTCAAAGTTTGATAATTTAAGAAACTCGAATAATAATTTAACTATTTGTTTTTCATCATCTACTATTAATACTTTCATTGGTTTCTCCTCTCAAATCTTGGTATAACCAAACAGGAGGATCTTGAAAACCTGTTATTGATTTCTCCCCTTTATTTCTATATACAATTGTATTTCCTGCAGTTGTCTCAAATCTTCCCTCAATTATAATCTCACCCATATGAATCTTCCTATGACAATTACGACATACTTTACATTTATTCCAAGGTTTGTCTTTTCCTCCTTTTGATAAAGAGTGTATATGATGATTGTCTATTTTTATCTTTTCTTCGCATTCCTTAAATTCGCATTTATCAATTTTCATATTATATTATTCACTCCAAAATATTATTGCTGAAATTCCTGACATTATAATTCTCCTTTATGAATTAGTTCCACCTGGATTAAATAATGAAACAAAATCAACTCCGTCAAATGATGCAGACCCTTCACAAGCATATGATAAATTTCCAACAACTGAAGAAGAACCTGAAGAAAATGGAAATGTAATCCTACTTATAAATGAATGATCTCCACTAGCATTTGATCCACCAATTGAAAATCCATGTTCAGTTGAATTATTTCCTGATAATTGATTTGCAGTAGAGTTTAAATTGCCAACATTATTTGAAGTTCCTGAGTCAAATGGAAATTCCATTCTCTCAATTGAAGATATAATTCCTCCACTATAACCTCCACAATGAAATCCATGAGTTGATGAATTAAATTGAGAACCACTTCTTCTTGAGCCACTTAAATTTCCAGTCACTGGGACAGTTCCTGAATCAAATGGAAATGTTATTCGATGTATATTTGTCGTCGCAAGAGATCCATTATAACCGCCTATTAAATATCCATGTTGAGAAGAATTACAACAATTCATTGCATGACTTCTTAATCCTGATAAATCTCCAACACGATCTGCAGTTCCTGAGTCAAATGGAAAAGTAAATCTATGAACAAATGATGCTGCAAGAGAAGGGTAACCTCCCATATTATAACCATGAATTGAAGAATTACAAGCTGCCGCATATCTTGAAATAACTGGTAAATTTCCTACATGACTTGAACTTCCTGAGTCAAATGGAAATTCAATTCTACCAATAGTTGAAATATATCCCGAACCTTGTTCTCCGCCTATTACAAATCCATAATTAGATGAATTGCATGCTCCAAAATATGCTCGACTTCCTGACAATGTTCCTATTATTGAAGCAGTCCCTGAGTCAAATGGGAAAGTCATCCTACTTATTGTTGAAGATTTATTTGGAGCTGGCCGACCTCCTGCTACATAACCATATTTATCTCCCGGTCCATATCCACCTAATACTCTTTTCCATTCAGAGTCTCCTCTTACTTTTATATCTCCTTCATCTTTATAATAATAAGAATCCCCTGTATTAGGATTGCTCGGATCGACATTTTGTTTATATTGTAATCCTTTTCTATTCTGACCTTTTATCATTGGCATAATTTTATCTCCAACTCTTAGTTAAGAAACGAACTGAAATGTATCTTTAAAAAAAATGTACCTTGTCCTATAGGAAAACCATATAGAATTTAGCACATTATTGCTTATATTTAATCTAAAGTATAATTAAATGAATTATACCATTATTCCCCTATGGGAGGACAGTATTATAGTATTTCTAACAATCGTTTTGCTGTATTTAAGAATGTCCATTGTTGAGCAAACTTTTGAGCTCTAACTCTATCCTTATATAAGTAATCTTTAGTTTGATAAGGATCTAATAAGATGCTACATATTTTAATAAACTCATTATAACATTCTTCATTATAAATTGTTTTTCCCATTGTAATAAAACCAGTTCGATTATTATCAATGACTTCATTAACAGCTCCGTCATTAATAGTAACTGGAAGACAACCTGCCGCTTGTGCCATTACATAATTAATTCCAAAAGACTCATGATAAGTCTGAGGATGAATCATTAAAGAACTTGAAGCAAACTCATATGCTAATTCTTTCATTGATACAGCATTATGTAATATACAACCTTTCGTCCTTTGTAATTCAGAGAATGCTTGCTCATAATCTCTATCGCCTTGAGTGTCTCCATATATATTCATTGAAGAAAATATATGAAACTCTAAGTCATCTCTTTTAGTTTCATGACATATGTCTTTATATAAGTCAGCTAATACATCAATTCCTTTATATGGTATTGAAGCAAAGATTAACTTATTATCTTTTCTTTCAGTATATCCTGAAAATAGAAAGGGGTCGATAGAGTTGCCTATTACAGCAAATTTATCTTTATCAACCCCATAATATTTTGATAATGTTTCCTTTTGCCATTCACTTACACATAATATCTTTTCAATCCTATCAACAACTTTAGGATTCACTAACCAATATAATATATGATCTTGGTCATAAGCATCATGTGTATAATAAAAGATTCTCTTATCTGACATAAATACTTCTTCAGGTAAACACCTATTTAATATAACAATGTCTGACTCTGGTAATATCTGAGGAAGGTTATTTACGTTATGCAATAACCTATTAAAACTCTGATTAGGCACGTTTATTTGAGAATTGGTTAACAATATAACCGACTCATTATTTTCTGCCAGTCCTTGCGATAATAGAAGGAATGAAGTCTCACTTCCTCCTAAAGGTTCTTCATAAGGAGTTGTTAAATTAAACGGTTGCCCTTTATCAATCATTAAGATTTTTCTTGGATTCATTATTCACCTATTCGCGTATTATAAATTGTTTAATCAAATAAACCATTAAAGTCAGTTGTGTCTACTGGAGCACCGTATGACTTATTAGTAGTTAAATTTCCAATTACTAAACTTATTCCTGAATCAAATGGAAAAATAAACTTTTCAACGATAGACGTTAGTGATTCATTCCCTCCCATAAAATATCCGTGAGATGATGAATTTACTCCAGCACCTGATATTTTACTTGTAGATAAATTTCCAACATTTGAAGAAGTTCCTGAATTGAATGGAAACATAATTCTATTTATATGTGAATGAGCAACTCCAGCATTAAATACTCCCATTGCATATCCATATTCTGAAGAATTACAACCCATTGGATTAGAACCACTGTGAGCCATATTTCCAACATGTGATGATATTCCAGATGAAAAAGGAAAATCAATTCTCATAATTCTAGATGAATATGCAACTCCATTATATCCTGCTAAAGTATATCCTCTTATAGATGAATTTACTTGAGCAGTATTTGCAGCTGCTGAATAATTTAAATTCCCAACAACTGATGAAGTTCCTGAAGAAAAAGGAAAAATAATTCTATTTATATTAGAAGTATATAATCCACCTCCCGGAGCTCCTCCCATTGTAAAACCATGTTGAGATGAATTACAACCTCCGATTGAATAAAATGTTGATGATAAATTCCCAACATTTGAAGAATTTCCTGAATCAAATGGAAAAGTAAATCTTTCAATAGTTGAAGTCAATGTCGGACCCGCTCCTGTTTGACCACCCATCACAAATCCATACTGACTTGAATTACAACCTGCGCAATTGCCGGGAGAATCATTTAAATTTCCAATTATTGTAGAAGTTCCTGAATCGAAAGGAAATTGAATTCTATCAATAGATGATACATAATTTGTGCCACCACAATTATACCCAAATCCTTTTCCATCAATTATAACTTTCCATCTATTTTCATTATCATCCCATACTCTTCCATATTCAAGAATTGTGTCAAACCAAGTGTCTCCTCCTGTTATATTTCCGGAAGGAGCTTCTGCTTGAATATGTGTATAACCTTTTACTTTCTTTGGTATATTAATTGCCATATTATTAAGCTCCTTATATTAAACAAACATTGAAACAAAGTCTGTATTATCAATTCCACTTTGTTCGCTTGAAGTAGTATTTAAATTTCCTACATTTGAAGCGGTGCCTGAAGCAAATGGAAAAAGTATTCTTTGAATATAAGAAAAATAAACACTTCCATAACCGCCAATACAATAACCATAATTAGTTGAATTAACTACGGCATGTGTATAATTTGTGCCAATTAAGTTTCCAACTGCCGAAGCGGTGCCAGAGTCTAATGGGAAAGCAAATCTATCAATTGTAGATATTCTTGAACCATTTATGGCGCCAGAAATATTAAAACCATGATTAGATGAGTTACAACATTGATTCCAATATCGCTTTCCTGATAAATTTCCAGTATGACTTGCGGTTCCTGAAGAAAATGGAAATGTAATTCTATCAATTGTAGATGCGTAAGCGGTATCTTGATATGCTCCAACTGAATAACCATGGAGTGAAGAATTACATCCTCCCTGAGTATCAGTTGTAGTTGATAAATTTCCAACTGTTGCAGCGGTTCCACTCGTAAAAGGAAATATAATTCTTTGAATTGTTGAAACAAGAACACTTCCAGTATAACCGCCCATATTAAAACCATGGGTTGAGGAATTACAACCTGCCGGAGCGTTTACTGACGATGATAAAGTCCCAGCAGTTGTAGCGGTACCAGAGTCAAATGGAAATTCAAATGATCGAATTGCATTTTGACTAACAGATCCATTCGTTCCACCCATGACATAACCATAAGTTGAATCATTAACTCCAGCAGCATCTCTTAATGTTGAATTTAAATTTCCAACATAATCTGCCGTACCGGAGTCAAATGGAAATGTAATTCTTTGAATTGATGAAACTGGCCCAACGTTTCCACCAACTGAAAATCCCTGACTATAAGTAGGAGTATAATTTATAAATTCTCCATCATAATAATAATATACTTGTCCATCATCTGCGGAAAACCAGCAATCTCTCTCATTAGGATTTGCTGGTTCATCAGCTTGTCTAAAAGTATTTCCTTTTGTTTTTGACCTATTTTCACCTGAAGTTACCCAAAAAGGTCTTGAGGGAATTGGCATAATAATACCTCCCTATTTATTACCCATTATATTCAACAGCTTTTACAGCAGCTTTATCAGCAGCAGCGTCGACATTTACACAAGCTGTATAATAACCGGTTAATATAGTTTGCAAATTAGTAACCATGCTATCAAGAGATGCAACACAAGAAGCTTGATCATAAATTGCTTTGAGAGTTGTCATATTTGCATCGACTGCTGCTTTTGTTGGAGCATCAAGATCAGGATAATGTCCATTCAATAATGTAACGACTCTACAAACATCTGCGATAAGGTCATTATAATCATCAAATTGTTTTTTAGCAACTTCTTTGAATAGGACTTTCTTCATAGCTTTTACAGAAGCTAATTCATCAGAGACTGTAATTGAATGAGTTCCTAAATAATCAACAAGAGTCATTGGTGGAGTGATTCCATCATCAATTGGAACATAATTATCTTCAGCAAATCCAATAAGCTCATCTTCAGTTATCTTTTTAATTGAAAATCTTCCTTCAATTGTCATAAGAGCTTTACTTACAAGATCGCCATCTCCTTCAATATATCCAAAGTGAATCATATCATCTGAGATAACTCCAGAAAAAGTAACTCCATTGAAATGTTCATCAAGAAAAGGTGCTAAAAATTCAGATCCTGTAAGACCTGCTTTAACTGGGGTATATTTAATATAAACTTTTGCCATTTTATTTTCTCCTTAAGTTTATTATGATGCTTGATATACTCTTACACTCATTAACTGAAAAGTTCCAGTGTATGTATCAGTGACACCTTCTCTTGATATTTTAACTGCAAATCTTTGAGTTGTTGATCCAATTAAAGCATTTGCAATTTTACCATTAGTTAATGAGACACTTGTCATTTTTCCAGTATTTGTTGATGAAGAAGTTAAAGTATCTGAAGCACTTACATCAGGACTTCCTTCAACTGGAGTGTCAGTTTCATCAACTGCCCAACAATCTGTGCCAAGAATTATTGACTTTGAATTATCAGCTCCATTGAGAGCATACTTTAAGTCGAATAATACGTCCTTAGTGATGTCAAATCCATCTGGCATATTAAAGTTAAACCAAATAGATCCTGTCCCATCAGGAGAGAAGTCTGCGGTATCAAAGATATCGAAAATCGTCCCAGCATCAATGTCAGTATCATTTTCATCCATGATAAATTCATCTGGTTTTATTTCAATTTCATTAATTCCTCCGCCAGAACCTCCTCCGCCGGTAACGAAGTCTGAATAATTAGACATTATATTTCCTCCCGTCTTTCGTTTATAATTTGTTCTTATATTTATTCATTCCAAAATACTATACAATATCCTGGAGCGCCAGCTCCTCCGTTTCGAGAACCTCCTGAAGCTCCATAACCTCCCCCGCCTCCATTCCCATAACCTGTCGCAGCAAATCCAGTTTGGCCACTTGCTCCGCCTGCTCCGCCATTGCCAATATAAGAACAACCGCCGCCGCCGCCTCCGCCAGTTCCTCCGGTATTTCCTCCATTTGCCATCCCAAGCATTCGAGAAGATCCTCCTGCCTGTGGAAATGCTTGACCTTGCCCTTCGTAATACCCACATCCGCCAGCAGACCCACCAATTGAATATAATAATGGTCCTCCTCCTCCATGTGAATGTAAATATGTGGATGTATTTCGATTTTGATTTCCATTTGTGTAAAAATTTTCATTTTCTGAATAATTAAATGCCCACAATCTTCCTCCACCTCCTCCTCCTGAGCCAGATGATCCTGCATTCCCTCCATTAGCAATAATACCTTCGATTGAAGTACTTCCTCCATTACTTGCAGGTTGCCCAGCAGCTCCTCCCGCTCCAATTGTAATTGAAACATTAGCAGTTACATATAAAGACCCAATTACAACTTCTCCGCCACCGCCTCCTCCGCCACAAATTCTTGCGACATTGGAACCATAACCTCCCCCGCCGCCTCCAGCAACTAAAATAAATGAAATTAAATTGACATCATTAGGTTTTATCCAAACTCCTGAAGAAGTAAATTCTTGTGAAGAAACTTTTCCACCACCTCCTGCACCAAATCCCATTATTGCTGATATTCCACTCATTATATTGTCTCCTTTTAATTAAAATTCAATTCCCCAACCTCTTGTTGAATCTAAGTAAGTAAACGTACAAGTTACATAATTTGTATTAATATTAAAGTTCTCTGCTAACTTCATTATATTACTGCCATTTCGATTAATGATTGTAGCATTTGAAGTCATTAGACCGCTTAAGTCAGTAACTTTAATTCGATCTCCGGCATTGACTTCAGCGGAAGTTGGTAAGGTTATATTAATAGCTGACGTCCCATCTCCATCTAACCAAATATGATCATTAACATTTGCTTCATAATCGTCATCGACAATTTGAAGACTCCATATTCTTTGAGAGAATGATTGAGTAACAACTAATTTCCATCCAACGTCAGATGAGGTAGAGTCCATAAACATAAATTTCAACTCTAAGTCATCAACATCACATATAACATTACTTTGAACTCCGTCTATATTATTACCATTTCGATCAATGGTTAAATTATTAGTTGCAAAACTTCCTTTTAAATCTAAAAAATAAACTTCATCATTTGCTTCAGGATTGGGAGGAAGTTTTAAAGTAAAAGCAGCTGAAGTTGAATCGCATATTAAATAAGTATTTGATGAAACAACATCTCCATTATTAGTATGGTCTTTATCAACTCTTTCAAGACCTGCTGAAAATGTAACATCTCCGGTTCCTTCATCAGCTCCAGTACTTTGCATTGTAATTCCTGATCCTGGAAGAGCTTTTGTAATAACTGCTTGCCCGGAAGTTGTCGTATTAAGGTCTTCTCTTAAAATAGTTCCGTCCTTAATTTGATCTCCAGTTAATTGAGTTCGTCCCATATTATATTTCCTTTATGCTGCTTTCATAATAAATGATAAAGAATAGTAAGGCGGAACATATGCTTGACTTATACTTATACTATGATTATGATTATTCTCATCAGTATTATGATAACTAATACCTGAAAATACATTAAATCTAAATGACCCAACATGATTATGTAGTCCATTTGTACTTGAACTTCCTGATCCACTTATTGTGTCATTTCCAGTAATTGTTCCAGTGTTTCCTGAACTCGATCCTATAATAAAATGATCTCTTAAATTAGGAGTTCCATTTGACCCATCACATAAAACCCAACCTTCCGGTGGAGTCAAAGACTCATACATTCCAATTATATTAGGAGTCAACTCAAATTCAGCAGAAGCATTTGTCCAAGCTCTTAAATAAGCTCTTCTAATATTTTGTGTTACTGACATTGAACTTAATGAATGACTATGATTTCCACCTTGAACACTATATAAAACAGTAGAGCCGAAACCGCCAGAGTTAAAGTAAAGATCACCATGTCTATGTTCACCGGTTGTGCTGAATGAAGCACTTTGACTATTTCCTTGAGATACTGTTGAATTTCCTCTAAAAAATCTATCATCTTCAAAAACACTTGTCAAACTTCCAGGATTTGTATTGTCTTGAGTCATAACAATTGATTTACTGGGTAATGTTTTGTGCTCTTGTGTTGCTTTTATCAATACAACATTTTGATAATCAGGGAGATAACTTCCTGACCAAGTATGAGAATGAGAATCAGTTGCGTTAACATTACTGACATCTCCACCGCCAGGACTACTAAATGCAATAACATTCATTGTATTACCTAAATGAGCACTTGAATTTGTAGTTCCTCCTGATAATGAAGTACTTCCTCCAGTTTGTCCTACGCTATATGTACTTCCTGCTCCAACAATCATCCTATTATCAGCAGAATCAAATCTTTCCCATCCAGTAGGTACTGAAGTATCATTTAAAGGAACTATAAGTCCAATGGGAACTGCTGAGAAATCAACTCCAAATCCCATTATCTCAATAATGTCTCCACTATCAAATTCATTAACTTTATTAATATCTCCAGTTTCATAACCTAATACTTTATTTACATTTGACATATATAACTCCTTATAGTTTTATAATAAATACAAGAGCATAATAAGGTGGAGTGTATCCAGATGATTTACTAAATGATAAAGTGTGAGAATGAGAATTACTGTCTGCATAATGTCTCATTCCACCAGTATATTCAAATACTTGTGTAGAAGAAATATGATCATGTGTATTAGAATGATTAAGTCCTGAACCATAACTATAACTTAATGTTCCATTTCCTTGTCCAGATGCTTCACTTCCACCATTAACTGTATTAACAAAATAATTTCTCAAGTCAGGACTTCCATTATTTCCATCACATAAAATCCAACCTTCTGGTGGAGTTAAGCTCTCATACATTCCAATCATATTAGAGTCTAAATTAAATTCTTGACTAGCATTTGTCCAAGCTGATAATTGTACTCTTCTTATATTAACATTATTTATTGAACATGATATATTTGACGGAGTGTGTGCTCCAGAAACTTTTACAGTATCTACAGTTGCTGTTGGGCCAGAAGTCCAATATTTTTTATTATAATCATTATTATGTATATGATTTCCAGCACTACTTATGCTTACTGAAAGAGAACTTTGACCACTACTATTTATAGAACTATTTGATTTTAAATATCTATTATTATTTATTATATTAGTTAATCCTGAGGTTTCTACATTTCCAGATGATAAAATTGTAGAATTAACAGGAAATGCAGCATGTTCTATAGATGACTTAATTAAAACAATTTCATTATATGCAGGAGTGAATGTACCACTTGTTGCAGAATGAATATGATTTCCATATCCAGTTCCAGCTGAATTATAATAACCATTAGCAAAATTAATTCCTGCTGCTGGAGCTGTGAATGCCGGAGGATTATGAGCACCCGCATTACTTGAAGATTCATTAACTGTAACATTTGTTGAACCGCCAGTGTCTCCAGGATTATATGAATCTCCAGCCCCAATTAAAAATTTATCATCCGCTGAAGTAAATCTTTCCCACCCACTTGGTATTGAAGTATCATTGAAAGGAATTATAAGTCCAATTGGGATAACTGAAAAATCAACTCCAACTCCCATAATTCCTACGACACTTGAAGATTCAATTTCACTTATTTCAGCTATATCCCCAGTTTCAACTCCCAATACTTTATTTATACTTGTCATATATGAACTCCTTTATTAAGCTGTTTTCATAATAAATGATAATGCATAATATTCAGGTAAAAATGAAACATCATTATCTGAAAATCCTGTATGACTATGAGACCAACTATAAGTACCATGTTGAGTATCAGCATGATAATAAGCAGTGTAATTACTTCCATAATGATTATGAGATGATGAATGATTTACTGAAGGACAAGATATATCAATTGTATTATCTCCAACCCCTGTTGTATTTTCATTTCCATCTGTTGTCAATCCTATAAAGTAATCTCTTAAGTCAGGACTTCCATTATTTCCATCACATAAAATCCAACCATCAGGTGGTGTTAAACTCTCATACATTCCAATCATATTAGGTAATATTTCAAAGTCATTACTTGCATTTGTCCAAGCGGAAATCAATACTTTCTTTATAGACTCTGATATATTAACATTGACTGAACCTGAGTGACTTCCATCATAAGCAATGGAATATACAGATTGTGATCCTGAATGAGTATAATTAATTTTATTAGCTAAATGCCAATGATTTCCAGCATTTGAATAATTGCATGGAACTGATAAACTTCCTACTTGACCTATCGAACTATTTGATTTAATATATCTATTATCACTAAGGACATTTGTCAAACTTGATGCATCAACATTACCATCTGATAAAAGCAATGCATTAGCAGGTAAAATACTAAGATCCTGAGTAGCTTTTATTAATAATAAATCATTACATAAGGGAATAAAGTCTGGACTTCCACTAACTGTATGAGAATGATCTCCGCCAGATGTTTGACCATAACCTAAATTAGGAGAAGACCCTAAAGTTCCCCAATATTCTCCATGAATAGGAATATAAGGACTTGAAGTTGTATGAGCTCCCGCAGTTGAAGTTGTCTCACTTATATTTAAAGAGTAATCTCCTCCAGAAGTATTAACTCCATAAGAATTCCCAGCTCCGACTATCATTTTATCATCAGCGCTTGCGAATCTTTCCCAACCATTTGGAACATTTGTATCATTCAATGGAATAATTAACCCAGCTGGAACAACTGAGAAATTTGCTTCAATATTATAAATATGAGATATTGTACTTGCATCAATTTCATTTATCTTAGAAATATCTCCGGTTTCAATTTGATTAATTTTATTTGCTTGAGACATTATAATACTCCTTATCCTAATGTTATGAATGTCTTATCAGGATCAAAATAAATAGTTGATGAAGTTGTTGCATAACCGAGAAATTGAACAACGTCCCCTTCATCAATCGGTTCAATATTAGTTATTTCTCCTGATATTACAGACATATAAATATCATCACCTGGAGAGAATGACCATATATCATTTCGTATAAATCCTTTAACAAGAACATCTTTAACTCCTGTGCCAGTCTCAATAGCTAAATACCGACAAGGAACTATTGAGGCAGTTGAATCGGCACAAGCTTCGATTAAATATCCTGAAGTTGAATCGATTGCCAAACAAGCTCCCAAACCAATTGTATTTTGGGTTACATTGAGATTTGTTTTAATTCCATTTGCTTGAAGATTATCAGGATTAGGTGACATCAACATATTACTAGATGTAAAATCTTCAACAACATAAGCTCCAGCGACTATAAATTCAATAACATCTGTGTCTAATAAGGACCCACCAAATGTAATTACAGTTGAGGTATTTTCTTCGTATTGTGTTTCATCGCTTGGAGTTGCATTAATCTCAGCTTTTTGCCCATTTACAAAGACCATTAAGGTATGAGTTCCAACAAAGTATTGTCCAGTTTTAAGACTATAGACTGTATTTGAGGAAGTTCCTTGTGACCCTAATTGCTTTTCATAAAGTTGTATTGCGGTATAAGCAGAGATGTCAGCATTCGTTTTAACTTTTTCTAAAAATTGAATTCCCGTATCTGTGTTTCTTATTAGTGACATATCTTTTTATCCTTTATATTAAAGTCTCAACCATGTTTTATCTGGATCAAATAATAATGTATTTGAATTTATAGCAACTCCAATTACTTGAACAAGATCATCAGGATTTATAGGTTTTGTAGTTGTCAATAATCCCGGAGATGTGTTGCTTAAATATACTTCACTTCCCGGAGATAATGTCCATACATCATTCCTAATAAGACCTTTCATCATAACTTCTTTGATTGATGTACCAGTCTCAATTGCTATATATGTGCAAATAACTAAAGATGTTGAATCAGCATTTGTTAATACAATATCTCCAGTACTATCGTAACCAAGACAAGCTCCAATACCTACTGAATTTTCAGATATATTCAATAATGTAGTATTCCCAGCAGCTTCAAGGTTCTCAAGTGATGAATTAAAATTAAATAAATTTGGTAAATTGGATGAGCTAAATTTTGCCATTGGAATTTCCTTTATGCTAATGTAATCCAAGTCTTATCAGGATTAAAACTTATTATATTACTTGTAAGAGCAAATCCCACAACTTGAATAGATTCTCCTGATAAAGAAGGTTGTGTTTGAGATAACATTCCTGAAGTCGTACTTAAATAAATAAGTTGACCAGGAGTCCATGACCAAACATCATTTCTTAATAAACCTTTCATAAGGACATTCTTTGTGCCAGTTCCTGTTTCAAGTGCTAAGAATTGACATATCTCAAATGCAGTTGAATCAGTAATTGCTTCATATAGATCTCCTGAAGAATCCATATTAAGAGATGCACCAACTCCAACTGAGTTTTCACTTACAGTTAATTGAATTGAATCTCCTGAATATTGAAGGTTTTCAAGATTTGTTGTAAATTCAAATACTTTTGGTTCAGGAATTAATGTGACAGCTTCATCATCATAATTATAAAGAATTGCCCAACTTATAACTGACCCACTTCCTCCTCCAGTAAACTTAAGTCTTAAATCATTACCTGGAAATGAGAATTCATGTATTTGATTTAATGTGACAGCGTCCCAATTTGCTCCACCATTTGCTGAAGCTTGAATTGTTGGAGTTCCTGTATCTTCATAATCAATGCTTATTAAACATTTATCAACAGTTGTCATTCCTGAAACAGAGTCAAATATATTAAGACTTTGCAATATCTCTCCTGCTGCAAAGTTATAAATCTTTTCATCTTCATCATGAACCATATCTGTATTTATGATATCTATATAAGCAGTTGAATCAAAATTGTCATATGTTGAATTAAGGAAAGCAACACCGTCTAATAAATCAGCATAAGTATCTCGAGATATTGTGGCATCTCCAGTTCCTCCACCTCCAACATTTGCTAAAATAGCTTGCTTAATTCTCTCAGAACTCCATAGAGTTGTAGCAGATTGAATTGAGTCATTCATCTCTCTATGGATTACAAGATTATTCATATGATTTAATAAGATATTTAAAACATCTTCTTGGATTTTATGAGCACTCCAAACTTGTGCTGTTGAGTCAGAGTAATCATCAATCAACCCGTCTATTTCAGCTCTAATTTCTTCAGAACTCCAAGTGAAAGAATCTGAAATAAGATTATCATCAATGAGATCAGCAATTGAAGTTTTTGTTTTATGAGAACTCCAAACAAGAGCAGTTGAATCTGATGAATCATCAATTAAGAGTCCTGGATCAACATAGGCATTTATCGTAACATCTCCAGTTCCTGAGTCAGCTCCATCATATGTGATGCTTATTCCAGTTCCTTCTAATATTCTTCGTACGAGAGCTCTTCCAGAGATCGTAGTATTTAAATCTTCTCTGAAAATAGTTCCGTCTTTTATTTGATTTCCTGTAAACTCTTGTCTTGGCATATTAACCTCTACGTTTGATGAGTTTGGTTTAATATATCTTCATGTGGTTGAAATGAATATAATTTGAGTAATTCAATTGCCACTTCGTTTATTTTAATTTTGTTCTTATTTTCTTTTATACTCCGACGTCGTTTTCGGATCATTTTGTTTATAACACCTTTAAACCCAAGATCATCATTTTCATTGTTTGATTTAATTCCATTTTTTATTGATCTTAATATTTCATTATCTTTTCTTATGTTTGCATTAAGATCTTTAATAATATCATTCTCATTTACAAAAAGGATCTTAATGTGATTGATAATATCACTATTTATCATGTTACTTATTTTTTCTTGGGACATATAATTACGGAATGTATTTAATATTTTTATTTTTGCAGTTTCTTGGATTGTATCGGTGGGAGTACCCTTTTTATTTTCAACAGGGTTTTCGGGGGAATCTTCTTTCTTTGATTTCTCTATTAAAATCTCATACCCTCTTGCTAAAGCAATAAAGATATTCGGATCAATATCTTTATGCTTATCAGGATGAAACTCTTTAGCAATTCGTCTATATGACTCCTTTAAGTCTTCTTCAGTTGAATCCTTATCCACTCCAAATAATAGATAAAGGATTTCCATTAAATCGTCCATTCGCGATATCCTTTCTTATTGAAATATGACGTTGCCCAATTTAATGGGAATTAGGCAACGTCATTATCTTCGTAGGATATGTTCAATTAAATACTTGGCCAACTTGCTGTAATTGCTTTAACTGCATTTATATCAGCAGCAGCATCTACATTTGCTTCTTCTGTATTACATACATCTCTTACTGAAACAACGTCAGCATCTTTTTCAGTTTTATCGCCAGTGCCAACGATTCCAGCATTAATGTTAAGCTGAGTATATACTGGCCATTTTGCAATAATAATTGCATTTGCTTCAGCTTGAAGTTGTTCTTTTCTTAATGCTTTTGCTTCAGCTAAGGATAGACCATAAAAAGGATCATCAACTCGACTTTTTATGACATCAACATTACTGATAAGTCCATCATATAAAGCATTAGGAATATCAGCATTTGTAATTGATGGATCTTCAGAGTCAATGAATATATTTCTTGAAGCATGTGGTTCATAGTCTATATAAACTTTAGCTGTCAAGTCAACATTGAACTCTCCAATTGGACAATATTTTTCAAAATCAGTAAACGAACCAAAACCAACTTCGGTTCCTGCTTCATCTCTAATAACTACAAATTGCCCTTTTTCAACTAGAAACATTTTATCTGCATCTGCCATTTCTTTTTCCTCCTAAGGTTATTAAGTATTCATTGTTTAAATTATTCAATTACCCAATTGTTAGATCTGTAAAATCTGGGTTAAAATAAATCAATGTTGCGGTCACAGCATAACCAACTATCTGAACTCTATCATTTTCTGCTGATGGAGCTGTTTGAGTAAGTTCACCGGCAGTTGTTGAAACATAAAGTGGATCGCCTGGACTCCAAGACCAAGTATCATCTCTTGCAAAACCTTGAAGAAGAACTTGTTTCATTCCAGTTCCTGTTTCTGCAGCAAGGAAATGACATGGAATTACTGAAGTTGCATCAGCGTCTGCCATAATGAGATTTCCATCTGTGTCAATATGTAATGCTGCAGCAAATCCAACAGAGTTTTCATCAACTGTTAAATTAGTTACATTGCCTTGAACACTGAGATCAGCTGGAGAAGAGTTTATTGAAGTAACTCCTGAAGTTGCTGAAGTGTCAATTGACACATATGTTACGTCGATTTTCATTCCAGACTCTAAATCAACACTTGCGTCAATTGTCAATGTAGAACCTGAGACTGTATAATCATTTGACCCGCCTTGACTCAATGCCATACCTTCTAAAGTCACAATGACTGAGGCAACTTCTGGCGCTGCGGTTAATGAATAAATACGGGTTGACCCATCTGAAGTGAATATTTCATTGTAATATACAACAGGTGGTAAAATATCATTTTTATCTTTAAACTCCATTGCGTCGCCAGCGTCATTTACAACTGTAAGGAATCCTGCACTTGTGCCATACTCTACAGGAGTATCTGTAAGATCCAAAAATGTTGCATTAAGCTGCTGGGAACCACGAACTTTTGTTCTTGCCATTGTAATTCTCCTTATAATTTATGCTGGGAATATTAACCAACCCCAAGCTGATCCTGAATAAACTAACCTAAAACCAGCGTTGTTTACGTCAATTGTCATATTTTCATCCAATCTCATTATCTTTTCTCCATTCCTATTTACCACAGGTAATTGTGTGGCAAAATCTCCAGGTCCGTCTAAGAAATATACTTCATCACTTAGACTTGGAGAAACAGGTAATTCAATTTCAAGACTTGACGTAGCGTCAATGATCATTCGATCACCATTTACTGCAGTATAATCTTCATCAACAGTAAACCAATTCCTAAGTCCCGGTGTTGCAATTCCATCTGACGTTACATAGCTCACGTCAATTTTCATTCCAGACTCTAAGTCAACACTTGCGTCAATCGTCAATGTTGTGCCTGAGACTGTATAATCATTCGAAGCACCAATACTTAATGCCATACCTTCTAAAGTAATAATGATAGAGCTTGCATTTGGCGTATTTGATAAAGTGTAAACTCTTTGACTTCCATCTGAGGTAAATATTTCATTTACCCAAGAGACGGGAGGAAGAATTACATCTTTGTCAACAAATTCAATTCCGTCAGTTGTTGACTTAACTCTGACTAAATAATCACCAGAACCTGTATAGGACGACGGGGTATCATTAAGATCGATTAGGTCAGCATTTAATTGTTGTGAACCTCTAACCCTTGTCCTTGCCATAGGTTTTCTCCTATTAGATATGTAATTACATACTTTTAACTGCTAAAATCAAAAAGGTAATGTAGTAATACATTTAATATGTGTAACGATAATCTGTAAAATGTAGATGGGAAAAAATTAATCTTCCCATCTACATATTTAAGGTTAAAGATTAAGCACTAATATATCTGACTTTTAATCTGTCGCCAGCAATTGGTGCATCAACCATTGTGATTGAAGTACCAGATATTGTATAATCTTCTCCGCCTGGTTCTTGAAGAACACCATTGAGGAATAATTCTTCAGTGTCACTTGATGGAGTATTTGCCAGAGTAAAGCTTGTGTTCACTCCATTAATTGTTCCGCTCGGAGTTTCTCTGATTACAAGAGTGTGTCCAACAACACTTGTGCCATCATTATAAAGAATTTCTCCAGAGTCAAGAGCAACTTCCATCTCATTTCCACTTAAGCGAATTCCACCATTGGCAACAAGATCTGCTCTAAAGTCATCGCCAACTCTTTCAACACCCAGACTTCCAGTCAATGTGGAAGCTCCAGAACTTGCAATTGTCACAGTTCCTGAAGTTGAATCAGTTGTGATTGTAATATCTTGTCCAGCAGCAAATGTCAATGCGTCAGCAAGTCCATCAGCAACAATGTCATCTTGCCCAGCAACAGAAACTGTCTTAAAGATATCAACATCTGCGATTAACTCATTACCGTCAAGAGCAATACCTCCACTTGCTTTAATGTCTGCTCTAATATCATCGCCAACTCTTTCACAACCTAAGCTTGCAGTGATATTATCTCCGCCAAGAGCATTAATTGTCAATGCTCCGGTTGTTGAGTCAGTTGTCATTGAAATATCATTTCCAGCAACAAATGTCAGAGTGTCTTGCCCATCAGCAACAAGATTATCTTGCCCAGCAACAGCAACTGTGCTATATGCATTTACATTACCCAATCCTGTTTCAAGTGCCACAAGAGCGCTTTGAACATCATTTTCGCCCTCAATTGTCACGGTAGTTGGGATTGCCAATGCATTAACTTGATCGCCTGAAGTTCCCCAGTCAATCATATTTGTGTCAACACCATCAACGTCAATTCCAATTCCAGCAGTTGAATCAATTATCAATCCGCCTTCTGAATTTGTATTGATTGCAATGTCTCCGCCAACAATTTCAAGACCTTTGCTTGTATCAATAATGTCAGCAGCTTCAACTCGTACTTCATTTCCAGTTAAAGCAATACCGCCATTTGCAAGAATGTCAAGTCTGAAATCATTTGTAACTCTTTCAACACCAAGACTTGCTGTCAATGTTGAAGAACCTGAGCTATTAATTGTCAGAGCACCTGAAGTTGAATCAGTTGTGATTGCAATGTCAGTTCCAGCAACAAATGTCAATGTATCAGTATTTCCATCAGCAACAAGATCATCTTGTCCAGCAACACTCACAGTCTTGAAAATATCAAGATTTGTTGTGTCAGTTTCAAGAGCTACAAGAGCTGCTTGAACGTCAGTTTGTCCAGAGACTGAAGTTGTTAAAGGAATATCTGCAGCATTTACTTGATTTGCTCCAGTACCGAAATCAATTAGAGTATCATCAATTCCATCTGTGGCAATTACAACAGCTCCAGTTGTTACAGTGAAGTGATTACTGCTAAATGAAGCAATACCCTTTGTGGAAGATGTGGCATCAATATAAATACCTGAAGATAATTGAGCAGCAGCAACTCTTTCATATGAAGTTCCATCAGGAACGTCATCAAGAGAAACTTGCCCAGCGCCAGTACCCCAGTCAATATGACTTGAGTCAATACCATCTGCAGCAACTGTGACATCTCCAGAAGTTAATGAGAATACATTTCCATCAAATGAGGCAATACCCTTTGAAGAAGTTGTTGCATCAATATAAATACCTGAAGATAATTGACTTGCAGCAACTCTTTCATATGAAGAACCATCAGGAACATCGTCAAGGTCAACTTGAGTTGCTCCATTACCCCAATCAATCATGGATTCTTTAATGCCATCTTCAGCAACATAAATCTGATTTCCAGATTTCTCAAGACCAGGACCTGCTGTGATTTGACCAGCGCCTGTGAATTGAACCCAAGCTGTGCCATCATCATTGTAAGTCCAACCTGTATCTTCATCAACTTCATAAGACTCTTGTCTCATAAGGCGAGCTTCATTTACAGCTGGATCTGTGCTTGTCCAAGCGCCAGTATCCCAATCATAAACTTTATTGTCATGAACATAAGTTCCTGAACTTCCTGAAGTATCAGTACCTGATTTACCAAATACAAAAAGGTCTTGATCAACAAGAGTTATTTCTTGCCAAGCTGTACCATCATGTTGATAAAGTTTATCATCGTTTGTATTAATACAAACTTCAAGTTGTGCGGCACTTCCACTTGGAGCGCCAGCATCTGTTTTTACATATTGAATCATGAATCTTGCAGGTTCTTTCCAAAACAAACCTGTTACTAAATTATCGACATAAGACTTTCTTGCAGCGTCAGTTCCAAGAATTGGAGCGGCAAGATTAGTAATCTTTTGATTACCCCAATCAATGTCAACAGTTGGTGAGTTAAACCCATCTGTTGCTAAAGGAACGTGTTCAAGTTTTGTGAACTCAATTCCTGCAGTTGTGTCTACGTGTCGATTAAGTAAGGTAAGATCCTTAATCTGTACACCACGAATCTTTGTAATAGACATGTGTAATTTCCTCCTACGAAGTCTCTTGTTTAATTACCTTCTCTAACACTAATCAATTTGTATAAATGTTTAACTATTCAGACTTCGATTCAATTCGTACCAGACCGACCCATCATAAATAAGTTGAATAGTATCTCCCGCAGCTCCCAAAAAGTCAGTAGCTCCTTGAAGTTTAATATTCGCATTATGTTTAAGAGTTGTCAGTCCATTCGAGAATATAATATTTTTCACGTCATCAGCTCTACATTGTGTAAAGTTAACAATCTCTACATCAATTCCAGCAGTTGCAGTCTTCCATGTTCTGTAGCCAGATAAGTCGGGTGAATTACCATTATCAGGCATAATACCTATATTTCTGGTTGAGGGATTTCCTGTATAAGCAAAAACGTAATTGTCTCCAAATACTTCTTTTCCCAATTGACTTAAATTATTTTCGAGATCTGTAATATCTTTAGCAGCACCGCCAGTTCCTCCGCCAGCAAAGACTGAAGAATAATTAGCACTTGTAACTCTGAATCTTACAATATCTCCAATTGAAATATAAGCTGGGATAAATCTTATTGAGTAATTTGTATACTCTTCATATTCACCATATAATTGCCCATCAATCCACTCAGTTGCTCTAATATATTGACCATTTAAATAAACCTCTAATTGGTTATCGCCTATCTCATACCTAAATCCTGTTTCAATAATTCGGGTTGAAACGTGTGATGCATTTATAACAACGACTGAATCTGCAAGAATTCCAGTAGGTCTTAAAAAGTCAGCTTCAGTAGGTTGTTTTCTATAAACATTATTATTAATTTCAATCAGTTTAGGCATATCTCTTGATCTCCTTACTTATTGCTGAAAAGCAATTCTCCAGCCATTACTCGAATTATAATATACTAAACTAAAGGACGCATAATCTATATTTATGTTCATGTCCTCTGATAACCCCATTATTCTTTCTCCATTTCTTCCAACGACTGTATTATTTACACTACATAATCCAGCACCATCAACAAATGTAACCATTGTGCCAAATTTTGGAGAAGGTGGTAAAGTAATTTCAAATGATGAAGTTGAATCAATTAAGAACTTATCGTTATGTTTTGCAGTTACAGCTCCGTCTGCTTCAGTCCATTCATTTGTGAAATCAGTATTATCACTTCTTGAAATTTCATGCCAACCACTTGATCCATATATAAATGTTATATTATCTAATTGATTAGGTGAGAAGTCTTTAGCTCCTTTTAACCTAATGTTGGCACTATTTTGAATTGTTGTATTATCATCTCCAATCATCAATGTAAATTCAATTCCAGCAGTTGCGTCATCGAAATTAGTAATTGTAGTCGGAGTTGTATTTGAAGTTAGGAGAATACCATTCTTATTTCCTCCAAGAAGAACACTCGGAGTACTATCCCCATCTGGGATTGTCGAGTTCCCTGAGTGTCTCATCACCTCATTATAAATTGCATCATCAAGATTCCCAACTGATGAAGTTAAATTATCACCTTGGGAAATATATCGAATTGATGAATAACTTGGCATTGTAGCGCCTATGCTAACTTTACCCATGTAATCTCTCATGTTACCCATTTCTCCAGTTGGAGATGACGCATAAAGAGCTGTGTCAAGTTGAGAAATTGCAATTGATAAATTAGCACTCGAGTCTATAAAATAATGAGACCCATATACAGGAGTTGTCTGAGTATCTCCAGTCGATCCAACAAACTCTTGTAGGTTGTCCTTACATGATTCCAAAGGAGTTATTAAGTTAGGTAACCCATCATTATCTTCACTCGGAGTCTTATAAACATCAGCATATAATGTTGAAATATTCTTTGCATTATCTGTATTACTATGTACGATACGTTGGTCAGGATCGTATATGACTCCATAATCATCTAAAGATGCCCAAGTTATAAATTGAGCTCTCACTCTTAAATCATTTTCTTGAGTTTTATCAACTAGAGATGTTAATGTTGCCGTTGCTCCAGACGTACTACCGACAATGGTTTCCCCCAATTGGAAATCATTGGGACCTGTCGTATAATTAATTCCAATTACTGACGTACTATCTGTCCATAAGACATGACCTCGCTTATGACTTATACTTCCTTCAACTTCTTCTCCGATTACAAATCCAAGAGCTGAAGTTGAGTCAAGACCAAGTACATATTCTGCAAAGTAATGTATTCTATTTAATGTAGCAGGACCCCAAGTTTCACCGCCGTCATTTGATAATTCCCAAATTACAGTTCCCGTACCGTCACCGCTTAACTGACAATGTTGAACTGCGGTTGAATCATAATCTTCAGACAGAGATTTTGAATAAAACCAATCTCCAGGAAGACCTTCCATATGGAAATTTTGGGTATTTATTTCGGCAGTTGTTTTTGTGGTATCAACTAAATCGAGATTTATGAATGTATCAACAGTTAATCTTTTATAAATTGAAGCGAGCATTAAATCTTGGTATCTATCATACCAATCACCAGTTCCCTCAATTGGGGAACCTCCGCCTTCTCCGATAACTCTGGCGGGAGTTAACCACATTGAACATTCTAAAGTACTTGAACCCGGTGTTACACAAACTCCTAAGAATTGTGGAAATTCACCAGGAATTAAATCTGTAACTGTTCCAGGATGTGTCTTTGATAAATATACATTCTCTCCATATTCAATTGTTCTTCCCGGTTCAATTGGGACATGATCGATCTCACCATAGAGTCTTACTTTACCATCTCCATTATGAGCAGGTCCGACTTGAAGAACTCCGGCATCTGCTAAAGTCGCATTACTTGTTGCTGAGGCAGGATGACATTTTCCATCAAGTCCAACATAAACCATTTGACCAATTTCACATAGAGTTGTATCTGCTACAACTCTTACTGCACCAAACCTTTCCCAGGTTCCATGCATTCCATAATAAACTTCATCTCTATCTCTTACATATATTATACGACCTTCATCATACTCTGGTCTATATGGCCAAGGTAATGAATTTTCAGTTCCTAAATAGTATTGACAATACTCTCTTTTATTATCTTCATTTTCAGGATCCCAGTCGTATACTGAGTCTATTTCAAAATTTGTGCCATTGAATGTGACTTTAACTGCTTTAAGAAATACATGCGCTTGTTTATTAAAAAGACCTCTTTCAGTAGGTTTGAGTAATTGAATAGATCCTTTTGGAGCTGGTCTTGCTTTGACAAATTCATAATTTAAAAGAACGTAATAATATCCAGCTTCATTAAACGGCGGTGATACATAAAATTGTGGATCAGTGAAATCTACTGTAAAATCATTGTCTACGGAAAAATAAACATCATCTTTAAATACCTCACCTGATTTAACAACTACGTGAGTGAGAGGAGATGTTGAATCAATTTCCACGTCAATAGAGTGCGGACTATGTAAACAGTCTTGTCCTCGAGATATCATTCGTGTAAGTCTATTGACTACATTACTATGATAACTCGCGTATGGATCAACTGATCTCGTCTGACTTGGGTATATGTTTCCCATTTAAATCTCTCCTAAATTATTTGAATTCCTTTCATACGCATGTCGATAGATTTTAATTTTGTTCTTGCTACGGACATTGTTTAGTAGTGTACACAAGGGATTCTTTTTAGAGATGAATTCTCAATGATTTCGTAAAGATGTGTGGAATAAAAGGATAGGGTAGGGCGCCAGTATTTTAACCAGCGCCCTGTAACATACTCGTAATTGTAAAATAATTTTCTCTGTATTTGGGTTTGAGTATTTGTTCTTCAGTTTATATAAGATTAGATTTTCTTAGTTGTTCTGCAACTTCTTCCATAGTTGGACTATTCCCTTTAATTACAATTGCCTTCCACCCATCTTCAGCAATTTTTGTGTATTTATTAGGATCTGAAGCAAGCTCTCTATTATGCCAAAATGTATCTGGAAAAAAGAATGCTACTTTCAATTCCGGGATTGCAATATCTGTTATAAAACTATACTTTAAATGTGTCGTCCCAGGAAATGCTCCGCTTCCTGAACTCTCCTCAATAAAATAATTTTCTCTTGCCGTAATGTTGCCCATTAATTCTTCAATATTATAAGCAAGTTCAGTTCTTGTATATAGAGGATCTTGTGTAGCTTCAGGACCTTTGATGTCTTTAATATCTTGATCGAATGAAATGTCATCTGCTTCTTCAAGCATTATATCGTCGATAGTTACTTCTTCAATTGGAACTTCTGCCTCAGGTGGTTTATCTTCATGCTCTTTGAAAATATCTTTAAACTTTGCTTTATTAACAACACTTAAATGTTGCTTTTGTTGTTCAGTGACAAGAGGAGTTCCGAATTTATTTTTATAGGACTCTGGACTCATTCCATGAAATTTTAGATGTGATTGTGTAATTGCTTTGAAGTCTTTTCCACATACCTGACATACAATTCTTGTCCCATCTTCATTTAATTCAGGAAAGTTTAATTCAGTTTGAATGTCTTCTTCGTCAGTTATTTCATCATTTTGCATTAATGATGGAGGAGGTTGTACTGGTTTTTCTTCTTCGATAATTTCATCTTCTTTAAGATCATCTAACCCAGTGAATTTTATTTCATCTCCATCACCAACAAACGCGTCGTCATATTGGTTTTCCATAATTCATCCTTTCGATTATATAGATTCGATTATCCAAATTTTAATTTGTTTTTTGTTCTACATAATTACCCATAAAGAATATAAAAAAATTAAAAGTAACATAATTAAAAAAATATGTTTAGTATATAATCCTATATATATTAATTTCTATAGGAAGTTATTATAAATTTTTTAGGAGGAGGAATGAAAACATTTTATACATTACTTCTGCTATCAGTTGCAACAATGTGTTTTGCTAAGACTTTAAATTATGAAGCATATCGTGATATAACTCATTACGATACATATTTTAAAGAGTATTCAAACAAGTTTTTTGGTAACGAGTTTGATTGGAAACTTTTTAAATCTCAGGCAATTGCTGAGTCAAATTTCAATGTCTTTGCAAAATCAAAAGCTGGGGCAGAAGGACTTATGCAAGTAATGCCAGATACTTTTAAAGAAGTTAGTACAAAGTGTCCAGATGTAAAAGGTTCGTCGTATGATGCAAAATCAAATATTGCAGCAGGAATTTATTATAACAGGGAATTATATGAACTCTGGAAAACTAAGAAAGGAGAAGAAAGGATTTTATTTATGCTTGCCTCATATAATGCAGGCAAAGGAAACATTATTAAAGCTCAAAAGGAAGCAATCAGTATTGGTGAAGATCCTCATAAATGGGATTCAATTAAGCAAACATTACATAAAGTTACAGGAAACCGAAGTAAAGAAACAATTAATTATGTAAGACGTGTTAAGAAGATTAGGAGGGAAATATAATGAGTTTCCCATTTGATCAAATAAGAAATGTAAGAAATAAGTTACTCTTATTGTCTCTTGAAGATTTAAAAGAGATATTAGGAAGACATGATGAATGGTTTAATAGTTGGGATGAATTTCCCGATGAAAGACGTAGAGTGAATGAAGAAGATCACCCTGAGATTATTGATTGGATTATGGAAACTGATCCAATCACAACTCAGGGAGGACTCTTAGACTTTTTGAAACAATCGACTGAAATATACAATTAATACATATTAAGTTGGAATGACTCCAATCGTATTACGACAAAATAGTTTTGACTGTGAATGCTTTATGACTATATAAAGCAACTGATAAATGATTATATAAAACTATAATGTTTAGTAATAGGAGTTAAAAATGTTAAAAGTACACTTGTTACTTATAGATCCTCAAAACGATTTCTGTTATCCGGGTTTTGATATTTATGCTCAAGCTATGGGTTTAGACTCTATTGACCCAAAAGCAATTCCTGAAGCATGGTATAAAGAAGGTTCTCTTTATGTACCCGGCGCATTTGAAGATATGATTCGAGTTGGTGAAATGATTCAAAGAATCGGCGATAAAATATATGACATGCATGTTACTCTTGACACACATCATCATTTAGATATTGCCCATCCATCATTCTGGGTTTCTGGCTCAGATGGAAAAGTTAACCCGAATCCTTTTACCCTTATCACTCCAGACGATGTTGACAGTGGTGTTTGGAGATGCGCAATTCCTAGTTGGCAAGACAGAGCTGTTAAATACGTTCATTCATTGAAAGACAATGATCGTTATATGCTTTGCATTTGGCCACCTCATTGTTTAATCGGTACTTATGGACATAATATAGTAAGTCCATTGAGCGATGCATTATTAGACTGGGAAAAGAAAGCAGGATGGATTGACTATGTAACAAAAGGATCAAATATGTTCACTGAACATTATTCAGCTGTCTGTGCTGATGTTCCAGATCCTGAAGATCCCACAACAGACATTAATCGACCCTTAATTGAAGTTCTCGAAAAAGGAGAACTCATTGCAGTTGCCGGCCAAGCTCAATCTCATTGTGTTGCAAATACAATCAGAGATATTGCCGAAGAATTTGGTGAAGAACACACCAAGAAAATAGTACTCTTAGAAGATGCTATGTCAAATGTTCCTGGTTTTGAAGACCTCGGAACTAAATTCTTTGATGATATGAAAGCTATGGGCGTTACAATCACAAAAACAACTGAACTGCTTGCTTAAGGGGAGATTATAAACATGCCAAGAATTGATACATTAGAAGATCAAATGGAAGAAATGAGCATTCCCGGACCTGGGACTTTCAAATTTTCAGCAATAAAACCTGACGTTCTCGCTGAAGAGGGCGCCTCAGAATATACTCTTGTAACAATATGCATTGACAGATCTGGCAGCGTTAGATCGTTTAAAGGCGATCTTCTCGATTGTATTAAAGCAATCGTTAAAGCATGTCTAAAGTCTGAAAGATCAGAGAACCTTATGTTAAGAGTTCTTACTTTCAGCAACGACTTAGAAGAAGTTCATGGTTTCAAAGAACTTCACACAATCGACCCGAGCACATACGATGACTTTAATCCTTACGGCGGAACTGCATTATATGACTCCGCTTATTCAGGAATTGGTGCTTCAATAACATACGCCGAAACATTAATCAATAATGGTTTTAATGTAAATGGCGCAGTATATATCGTGACTGATGGAGTTGACAATTCATCAACACGTGATGCTAAACATATAAAAGAACTCACTGATGAAGCACTCAGAGGTGAGAAAATTGAATCTTTGATTTCCATTCTTATTGGATTGAAAGATCCCAATGAAAAAGATACTTATTGGAAAAATGAGGTTACTAAAAGATTGGATGAGTTTAAAGATGAGGGAGGTCTTACAGAATATCTTGAAGTTGGTGAAGTAACTCCTCAAAAGCTTGCCAAACTTGCTGAATTTGTTTCTCAGAGTGTTTCCAGTCAAAGTAATGCAATAACAACTGGCGCTCCATCAAATCCAATTCCCGTTACTTTCTAAATTAATTATTAACATTATGGGGGTTATTTATAATCCCCATAATGTATAAAGGAAATATATATGAGCAAAGAAGATAAAAAATTCTTAAAATTTTTGACAGCTATGATGATCATATTTGTTATATCTATATTGCTTATGAAATATACAATGGGTGATGATATGAGACAAGCTAAAATAAATGCACATAATCAATATTACCACGGAGAAGGTCCATGAATATTAAAATTTTTACTGATTGGTTTCTAGCACAAGGATCCACTCATAGGATATGTCAGGATTATACATGGGTTGGAGAAAATTATGCTATTATTGCAGATGGGTGTTCTTCATCAAAATATAAAATCAATGGAAAAAAGCATCCTGCTCCAACTGATATGGGCGCTAGACTTCTTTGTCATTCAGCAAAATACTTTTTAGAATTACAAAGAGGTACTATTCCAGCTTATAAAACATTTGGTATTCAAGTAATTGCATTTGCAGATTTATGGTGTCAAATGCTTCATCTTCCAGTTGAATGTTTAGATGCAACTCTTATGGTTGCTTTTGTTCAAAATGGTTCAATTCATGTATATCGTTATGGAGATGGATATCTTATATATGAAGATGCAAATGATAAGCATTATATGAAATTTGAATACTCTGGTAATGCTCCATATTATTTATCATATTGGAATGACGATGATAGACGAAAAAGATATGAAGATGAATATGGCGGAGAGTGTGAGTTCAGTGCTTCTGTAAGTGGTGATGAATGGGAAGTTAAAAATAAGGTAAGAGAAATTGAGTGTGCATCTGAATACTTTGTTACAGATAAATCAACAACTGTAACATTATTATCAGATGGTGCTGTATCATTCTTATCAAAATATTCTGGTAAAATTATACCTTATGCTGACTTACACGTTTTAAATCATTTTACAGAACTCAAACCTGGCGGTGCTTATATAAGACGACGTTGGAATGTGGCAAATAAAGTTTTTAAGAAAGATGAAATTGAACATACTGATGACTTATCAATTGCCGGTATTCATATTAAATCGGAGGGTTAAATGGACGACATCTTTGAACGAGGGAAAGGTAAAGTTAAATTTACAAAGAATGACTTTGCTTCCTCGGGAGGTGAAGCAAAGGTATATAAAAAGGGTAACATATGTTATAAGGTATTTCATACTCCAAAGAAGATGATCCCAGAAGGGAAGATTGGAGAACTTCAAACTTTAGACATGCCCAATATAATAAAACCTCTCAGTATACTTTTAAACAAAAATAATACTCCAATTGGATTTACTTCAGCTTGGGTTGACGGTCTTCCTTTATGTAAAGTTTTTGTAACTGGGTTTCGAAAGAGAAACGGGATTACTGATGACCATGCAGTTGAACTCGTTAAAAATATGTGCAAAACAACTCATTTCATTCATAGCAAGAAATGTGTTATCGTTGATGGTAATGAGATGAATTATTTAGTGGGTCAGGACTTCATAACCCCGTATTTCATTGATGTCAACAGTTGGAAGACCCCAAGTTACCCTGCGACCGCTTTAATGGACTCTGTAAAGGATTGGGAGCATCCTGATGTGTACACTCCTGAGTCTGATTGGTTTGCATTTGCAATTATTTCATGTTGGATATTTGTAGGGATTCATCCATTCAGAGGTAATCATCCAGATTATAAAGATAAAGATCTTCATGTGAAAACAATGAAAAGGACATTAGATAGAGTTTCAATTTTTAACCCTGATGTTCTTTTAGCACCTAATGCCAGACTTTCAAGTATTCCAAAGCATTATAAGGATTGGTATTTAAGAGTATTTGAAAAAGGTGAAAGATCAATGCCTCCATTGGAAGCTGGAATGATTGTTGCAGTTCCTATAGACGTGACTGTCATTAAAGGAACTGATAAATTTGAGATTAAGGAAATGAAAAAATATAGAGATGAGATAATTTGGTATGCTAGAGTTGAGGGAAGACATGTTATTAAAACAATGTCAGGAATTAGGATTGATAATAAAGAATATTCCTCCCATAAAGATGCCAATGTTGTATTTTCTGAAAAGAAACAAGTCCCTATATTTTCAGTTGTTGATAAAACTGTAGGAAGTGAATTAAAATTTACCTCAATCTCTGCCGACATAAGAAAGACAACTCCGCCAAGAGCAAGCGAAATTATGGTTGTTGGAAATCATTTGTATTATAGGAATCGAGGAAGTCTTGTTGAAATGTCAATGCATGATCACCCAAGTTTAAATAGAGTGATCCCTGCTATGAAACATGACTGGCAAATTATGCCAAACTCAAGCACATTATTTGCTGGAGTTGTATTTCAAAACATGTTAGGAGTTCCTTATATTTCAATTCCTCTTCCAAAGAGTGATAAAAATAGTTCATTCATTACAAAGAAAATACCTGAATTAGATGGTCATAAAATAATGGATGCTAAACATGACAATCATGTTGTTACTTTATTTACTTCTTGTAAAGGCGATTATAAAATAATTGTCTTGAGGTTTGATAAAGAATATAATAAATATGACTGCCGAGAAATTATATGCTCTGACGTTGGAGATATAAATATGACAACTCTGGACAATGGAGTTTGTATTATGATTCCTGAAAATGGAATACTTGAAGTATTTGGAAATAAACCTTTTGTAAATGATGTTAAATCAATACATGATCCTGTCATTGAAACTGATATGAGATTATGCAAGAATGGAACAACTGCAATGTTTCATAAAGGGAAATCCCTTTATACAATTAAAATGAAATAGGTGAAAATATGACAGTTGAATTAATATTGCGTACAGATAGGGATCGCCTCCTTATAAGAGAAAGAAGGGTTAACGATATTGTTGATCCATATGAAGAAAGTGATGTGTATGGAGAAGAGATGACTGACTATACACATGAAATAGAAAAAAGATTAATTGAGCTTATTGCATATACTCCAAAAGATCCTGAAGAACTCTCAAAAATAATTGAGAGTGCTAAACAAGAGTTTGCAAATCATTTGCTCTATGCAACGAAAAATGGAATCAGGCAAACACTCACACATCTTTGTATGCATGATGATATATCATTTAGAATAATTGATGAAAGTGACAGGAACCCATAATGATTGACGCGGATAAAATTGTTGAGACGCTATGTAAGTGTGGTTATGAAGCTTACATAGTTGGTGGAGCTGTGCGTGATATGTTTCTTAGCAAAGATCCTAATGATGAGGACATTGTCACAAACGCTTCACCCGAAGAAATTGGATTGATTTTCAAAGATGAAAAAGTGGACATGGTAGGTGCTAACTTCCTGGTAACATTAGTAAATGGTATTGATGTCTCAACATACCGCAAAGATATGAATACAAAACCAGGAAGGGAGAATTGTCAAGTAACTCAATGTAAAACTATTCAAGAGGATTTACATAAAAGGGATTTTACAATTAATGCCATTGCGACATGTCCTTATACTGGGGAAATCATAGATCCATTTGATGGGAGAGAAGACTTAAAGAATAAAGTTATAAGATTTGTAGGTGAACCTGGTCAAAGAATTAAAGAGGATTATTTACGAATGTTAAGAGCTGCTAGATTTTGTTGCTTAATTAAAGGGACAATTCATCCAGACACAATGGATGCTCTTAAAGGTCATGCATATTTAGTTAATAATATAGCTTTTGAAAGAATAAGAACTGAACTCTTGAAAGTTATGGAATATGATGAACCAAGTATATTCTTTGATGTATTATATAAAGCAGGAATTCTTGAAATATTATTTCCTGAACTTTATTTTATGTATGGACATACTGGAGGAAAGTATCATCAGGAAACTTTAGATGTTCATTTCAAAATAACTGGAGATGTATTATCTCCAAATGATAAGATGTTAAGATTAACTGGTTACCTACATGACATAGGAAAACCAGCTGCTTATGCGATGAATGATGGTGAAAATTTTGTTGATCATGAAAAGTATGGCGCTGATTTAGTTAGACATTATCTCACGAAATATAAATTTTCAACTGAGGAAATTGAAAGGTCTACTAATTTAGTAAAGTATCACATGAGATCATTTTCACAGACTATCACAAATAAAGCAATTCGACGTATGTTAAGAAAATTTGTGGAACATAATATAAATTGGAAGGATTGGTTTAAACTTAAAGTTGCTGATAATTTAGCAAATATAGGAAAACCAAAATACACCAAAAAAGAGATTAAAGCATTTTCATTGAAAGTTAGAGAAGCAATGAACTATGAGGATAAATGCTTTAAAATTACCGACTTAAATATAAATGGGAATCAAGTAATGGAAATTACAGGATTATCACCCGGTAAAGAAATCGGAGAAATCTTATCTCATTTATTTGACATTGTAATAGATACGCCTCAAATGAATAACTACGAAACTTTAAGTAATGTTGTTACTGGAATCTATAAACGAAAAAAAGAGGAGATGTCAAATGAAAGCGGTATCTAAGAAATTTCAGGAATTGATGGATGAGTCAATCGTTAAAGTTATTTTGGACAAAACAAGTAATATTGACTCAGTGATTGGTGAAGTCAAATCCTGGTGGAGTTATGATTTATTCAACAGGAAACCCGGACCTGCTTATCAGGAAGATGGTACATTTGTAGGGACTGACTTGGACATGGCGTGTTTTCTCTATGAGTTAGCTGAGAGAGGAGCTGCCATAAATATTCCTGAATACAAATCTTTTCGTCAGACCAAATTCAAAGAAGGTCAGATGTTGACGAGTAAAGATAATCGTCATGGTATTTTGAAAGGACTTGTTTCAAATAAAGAAACATGGGTCTTTAGCATTAACATGATTGATCAAAATGTTATGACCTCAGATGGAACTGGAGATTCAAGAACATTTTCTTTAACAGACTTTAAAGGGAAATGGTATGATGGATGGAAAGATCTTCAATTCATCGGCACTGCAAAAGAAAATGGTTGGTTGATGGAGAATAAACTCCTAACTGACAATAAAATTATATTCAGAGATTTTATTCACCCTAATCGGTGGACATCATTCTTTGGAGTTAAATACTTCATTACAAAGCTTCTTATTCAACGACTGACTGAAGAAGCGAGTCATTATTATAAACAAGTAAAGAGAATGAAAGAAGAAGGAATTACTTTTGCTCCAGGCGGCGGAGCAACATCACCAGCATCATATACAGATAAATCAGTAGACAAAGGAAAACAAATTACTGTCGACGCATTTGAAGTCGAACTTGACGTACCGCCAAATGACACAAAGTTTCCTGAATATGAAAGTAGTCAGGAAAACTATACGGAATTATACAGAAAAAGAAATAACTTTGTATTCGGAGTTGGTCCAGCTCTAAGATTTATGACAAGGGCAACTGAGTATGCACACTTTAAAAATCCTGATCGCTTTCCGCATTGGATAAAAGGCGCGGAATGGGTACATGAATATAAACAAAAAGGTAAAAAGAAAGTTTGGAGTCGTTTAGTACTTTGCCAGCCAGAGAATTTTAAATTAGGACTTGCTTTAAGAAAAAGAACCTGGCCAAAAAGCACAAGAGTCTCCGAAGATTATGAAGAAAAATAAACTATAAATGGAGGATATTATTATCATTGATTTTAAAGCATTAATACAAATGTTAAGTGAAGCATCTAATGGTAAGATGCGTATGTTTGATGACACTAACGATCCTGGGAAAGTTAGGATTGCTGGACTTGCTGTTGATAGTGAAAGACCTACGAGAGTATTATATGCACATGACCTTCCCACAACAGCTGAGGATTATATGATGCTCACCTGGGGAAAGGCATTTGGGTTTGAACATCCTGCGTTAGTAGAATATGATGAGCAAGGGAGAATGATAGATGGCGAAATTGAGCAAAATAATCAGACAGAATAATAATTCCTCAAGATATACATTTATAAGACAAATGTTAGGTGGCGAAACATGCCAAAGATGTAATAATAAATCATCATCCCATACAATGAGTATGTTTAATACAGATATAATATGTATGGAATGTAAACAATCAGAGATGAAATTACCTGAATATGAAGCAGCTCGACAAAAAGAGACTGAAGAATGTTTAAAAGGCAATTTCAATTTTGAAGGGATTGGTCTCCCTACAGGATAACCTCCGTTAAAGACCTCCTACCTACTGTGTCCCTGAGAGAAGTTTCTCAGGGGCACTTTTTTTTCGTCGTTCTTCTCATTATAAAATTCCTAGTTATATATATAAATTAATGAGGAAGGTTTGCAATTAATTTTTTAATTGAGAATATTTATAAATTAAGGAGAGTGCCAATGAGTGAAATTAAAAGTTGTGAAGGAAAGATGCCTCCTAACAATGTACTCGAAAAAGATGGACAATTATTATGTAACGATAGTAGACGAGAGAACTGTGAACATCATATCATTTATTGCAAAGACTCTGGTGACATTGATCTCTGCGATTATTTCAATGCTAAAGCTGGAATTAAAACTGCTTCAGATATTGATAAAATTGATAATGTAGTTGACTTTGAATCAATTGAAAAACCCAATAGGAGAATGCATGGATAATATCTTAATTTTTATAGATGTACAAAATTCTTTTATAAAACCTAAAGAAAAAGATTTATGGCCAGATCATTGTATGATTGAAAATAGCGATGAAATCATTTGGTATTGATGTGGAGGAATTCCAATAATTGGAACTGATGGCAAATGCCCTATATGTGGTGAATTTTATAACTAAGGAGAGGATGAACATGATAAACTGGACAATTCATAATTTGAATATACTTTCTACTGAGTTTAGAGAATCAATTGTAAGAAATACAAAACTTGATATAAAAGCGAAAGTAAGATTGGGACAATGTGGAAATGGACAAATGCCAAATTACCAAGTTGAGCATGAAAATGGAACAGTTGTTACATTTAGCGGAAGAAATCATCAAGAACTTGGTCATGAGTATTTCAATCCTAATAATGTTTCAGATTGCTTTTCTATTCAGCAACTTATATAGAAGGAGATTTTATTATGGTAGCATTAGCTATTTGGACAGATAGTGATATTGAAAGACTTATTAAAAATGCCGAAGAAAATGTAATTTCTTTAGAAGAAATGAAAAAACTTTCGGGAGGTGACCCTACTCCAGTACCCGGAGATGATGGAAGATTTGTATTGCTAATTCAGCCATATTATAGAGTTGTGTTTACTCATGAAGAGCATCCTAATGGAAGAATTAGACATATGTCTATATCTACCATGGGTAAAATAATGCCAACACCAATACTTGAAATTCTTGTAAAAGAACTTGGTTTTGTAAATCCTCTTAACAAGTGTAAATGTTTTGTTGAACCACCTCATGGGGAAGAATGTTTAGAAGCTTTAAATATCATGGATCCAATTGATGGGAATTGGGAACCTCATATGATAAAGGATGGTGATGATGGACATAATGCATAAAGATACTGTAGCTAAAATGATTGAAGTTGCAAAAAAGAATTTAATAAACGAAGAGGGTTATAAAGCTCTTAAAGAGTCTGGTGAAATCTCAGATATATTTATATTTAGAACATTTGATCATAGGATTGCTTATGTCCATATAAATCTTAATGGACATTTATGGCATTGTATCTCAATTGCAACATCTAAAAATATGGGTAAAGACCTTGCCGATGACATTGGATTTGTAATGGACATATTCAAATTCAGGCGAGATGGCAATGGTAAAAGCTATTGGGGTGAGGTTGCTGGAGAATATTTATTTACATTTTTGGAGGTTCTTGTATGACAATTATTAATGCAAATGAGGTTGACGATACGCCGGAAGAAATGTTTGGACCGTATGTTGATAGGAATTCATCTATTGAATTACTTAGAGAGATTGTAAAATTAACCAATTCAGATATTGGATTACATGAAGAGTTTAATGTAAGTAATCGGACATTAGCAAGTTGGTTATTTCATAGTAAAATTCCATCAGTTAAAAATGCAAGTAAGATTGCATTCTTCTACATTTTATTTTATGACAGGTTATTATTCGCCACAGTAATTTTGAATATTATTGATCCTAAAGTGTTTGAAGGTGAAAATTATAAAACTGAAACTATAGATGTAATGTATGATATTAACGCGAAGCTTCATACAATTTCTTTATTAAGAAATGATATTAATGACAAAGCACTGATTGAAGAATTTGATAAAATTGAGTATCTGTGGTATTCTGCGTATGGATTGATAGACTTTTTATATGATCTTAAAATTAGTAAATCATCTATAGATTATGTGGCATCTGTCTTCAATGAAAAAATTAAAGATCTTAAAGATTGTAAAATTAATGAGATAAATGACTTCCGCCAATACTTTGAGGAACTGAATATTTTAGATGATTTGGAGGACTGAAGATGAAAAAGTTGGGTATCAGACTGGATAAGAGAAAGATTGATGATCTTATTGAATATGCTATGAATAACATTGTCGATATGAATGAAGTAAAAGATACATTTCTTAATTCGGTTAAAGATGAAACTACAATATCCGGAGAAGACTTTGGAATAGGCAAAGAAAGTATAATGGAAATCGAACCTGCATTTTATGCAAAATTCACTATAGATAAATATGGTGATGAACTTATGAGACATTTATCAATTGGTGTAACTGATCCAGTACTTAGAGCAGCGACTAGAGGAATTCCACCAGGTCCTTTAATTAAAGTTTTAATTGATTTATTTGGATTTAAAAATCCTATTGAAGAATGTTTTGTTAATGCAAGTTCTCTGAGAAATGGAGCGGTTACCATAATCGATCCCATTGATGGAGATTGGAGCAAACATAAATTATTTGCAATGGCAAGAGATGCGATGAATGATCATTCTCTTATTCAACACATTAAAAGTTTTATTGGAGTCAAAGTAAGTGAAGAAGATTGTGAGAATTGTGATGATGATTGTCCTGGTTGTCATGATAAAGATGATGATTTTGTTAAACCAGGTCATGGCAATTTAATGGATGCCATTAAAGATTTAATGAGTGAACATATGGACTGTGATGGGGATTGTGCAAATTGTGATAAACATGATGACCCTAAACATCATGGAAATATTCCAAGCAGTCTTAACGACTTCATTGAGACAGTAGGTAAGTCAGTCGAGAGGTTCCAAGGTAATGAAAATTTGCCACCTGGAATGCAAAGCTTGAAAAGCAAAAAACCTACATTTCATTAAGATTAGAATTACAGTAAGGAGAAACCCATGGCGAAAAAGAGTCATAATAACAAGATTGATATGAGCATGTTAGAAGACTTTAGAGAAAAGTTAGAATTAGAATTTCCTGAAGAAATTATCACTTTTAATTATGCTGAGGTGAAAAAGACGAGGCGGTACGTAAGAAAAATAGTTGAACTAATGACCGGAACCGAGAGGGGAGCGTATGAATATGCTAATCCTTATATAGGTGCTGGAACAACAAACTTGATTTTACATGATGTTAACATAAGTCAATATCAAATGAATACAATGAAAAATTTAATCGATTCTGGATTTCCGGATGCATTTGTAGCTAAAATATTCAGGGACCTTAAAGTATACTGGAGAGGAGCTCCAAGATAAATACTGACGAAAAAAATGACCCTCAAGTCACTTAAGTACTTGAGGGTCATTTATGCGGCATATAGGGGTAGCGAAGCCCTATCAGGGAATAAACTTTTTTTACCTTACATTAGGTAATTTGACAAATAGCAATACCATTTGATCTAACAAGAGTTGTTGCATATCTTGAAAGAATTGTCAAGCTTGGTGTTGCTCCTAATGGGTAAGGATGCAAGATTGCTGGTACATAAGGTGAGTAATAATAAACAGCTTTGAGTTCTTCAGTTGGGCGATATGTCATAAGCATAGTGCCTTGAGGAACGACTGCTGAAGTGAAAACTCTCCATTTTCCGCCAGCAACTGTGGCGCTTCGATATCCAAGATCGCCATCATTTACTGAAGTACCAGTGTAATTAAATCCTTGGAGATCTTCAAGAATAACAACGTCAAGAGGATTTGCAAGAATTGTATTTGCTGCGTCCATATTTGTGTCAGTATAAACCTGAGCTGAAAGTGTATTGAGATCATAAACAATATTTTCATGCCAGTATTTAATACCCCAAGTGTATCCAGCAGGTGGATTTTTAGGGAATGCTCTAAGATGAGAAGAAGCATTTAATCTTGTATTTGCTGTGATCAATGCATTTACGATTTCTCTATCAATGTCAAGAGCGATTTGCTGACCAAGAATGTTAACGATTTCAGCTTGCATAGAAACATCAAATAGAGCTCTCATATCTTGCTCCATATTGATAGTCCAGTTAGCGCTGATTTGTCTGTCTTTCGCATAAAGACGAACTTTGTCAACATAAAGTTGAACAGAAGGATTGATTTTATTTTCCTCAAGAGAACATGTAACTTCATATCTTATTGAAGTGACAAGTCCTGTTGTACTGGAAACATCAACGGTTCCATTGAGATAGTCAACTTTTCCTGAAAGCACATCAGTGTTATTACCAATTGTAACACTTTGTGAGAAATGTCCTTCAACAGCTGGGATGATTGAAACTTCAACGAAGTTTGTACCATCTGAAGAAACTGCTGTAATTTGGAAATCTCTTTCAAGATGAGCTTGGTCTTTTGTCAAGGAAGCAACTGCAAGAATATCATAATTATTGCTTGGAACAGGCATTGCTGCAGCAATTGGAGTACCAATACTTGGTCCGCCAGATATATCTTTTGAAGTTACAGGTGCGTCATATTGTTCAGATGAATTGGATGGTGAAAATTTAGCTTTGATGAAAGCTTTAATTGTTTCAGGTTTGTCCATTGGAGAAACTGTGATTGCTTCTTTGGCAACGAGTTTCGGATAGAACACTCTAAGAATAGGCATTGTTAGAGTTTCATATGGATTTATTTGAAACATTGAATTTTCAAGAAGATTTATTCTGGTATTTTCGGCAAGTACCTTAAAATCAGCTTGATCTTTTTTGCTTTCAATTGACTCAGCGAGTCCAGTTACATAAGCGTCAAATGCTGTGTCATTAATTAAGACCTCTTTAATATTACCAGGTTTTGAAGGGTCAACCCCGGAAATCTTTTTCGTAGTCTTATAGACCTCTAGCAGAACTTCTTTTTCCATTATAATTTCCTCCGTGTTTAGTTAACTGTTACTTAAACCTTTTACTTATTGTTTTTGTAACATCTCTTAAATGAAATTCTAATTTTTGTTCTGGAAGGTTATCTAAAACTTTAAGTAGAACGATCACTTCATTTCTAAAACTTGAGTCATATCCCAATCCCGCAGTTACTAGTCGACTAATTTTCTCGAGTAATTGTTTAATTTTTCTCTTTTTTTCTAATTGACTAATATGGTTTTCTAACATCGTTTTCTTTTCAAGCACATCTTGTCTCAACGAGTTTAATGTATTTTTCAGCTCAGTGTATTCACTTTGCTTACTTACATAAAATTCGTCTAGCAATGGCGAAATATTTTCAATGACCCGATTGCCAAGATCGGCCTTAGCTTGATTGATATTCTTACTTATGTCTGGGATGTTAGTGACTGTGATTTTCATATTTCACTTCCTAAGATTTCAAGTAACCTTGACTTCATAGCAAAATTTTGCTCATCAAGATCTTTAATTTTTCGCGTAGTTTCACTTTCAATGGTATTCGCTTGATCTAACAATTTTTGTTGCTTAACAACCTTCGTGTTTAGGGATTTAATTTTGTCGTCTAATTTCATGTTCTCTTCTCTGACAGAGAAATTTTTATCTGTCTTAGCAATAGCGAAAACATGATTAAGTACGGTGGAAAGGAAATCCCTATTTTTCCTTTGTTCTCGTTTCCATCCAGGTTTAGAACGCTTTATTTCCATATTCACTCCCCTGTTTCATTCTTCACTGTGTTTTCACATATAGTTACTTTCTTTATTTAAACCCACCTGTCAAAGAATTCAACTACTTTGGATTCAACTAATCTGTCGAAATAATTAGCAAGATAACATTGTCCATCAGGTGTACAAATAACACCACTATTAGATTCTCTAATATTCTCAGTTAAGAATCTTTGAGATTCAAATTTCATCTCATTAAAATCAACCACAGCACTTTTATGGGATGGCAGGGATACTGAGTCAAATGCAACAACTGTTAACGGACCTTCCACTTCATTAAAGTTACTTTGTCTTTTAATTGTAGCAAGTCCTCTCATTGATAATCCAACACCTGAACCATCCTTTAAAAGTCCTGCCATGATTTGACCATTTGGAGTTGAAGCAGTCTCAAGTTCTCCAACAAGATGCTTTCCTCTCCATTCATAATCTCTTATTATATGACCTACCTCTTTTAACATAACTGTTGTTTGTCTAATTTCATCGAAAGTCTCTCGTCCCGTCGGCGTGGGGTGATCGAGCTCTCCATAAAATGCTTTTCTTTCAATTCTTGGTTTACATGCTGCCATGCCTTCGTCTAAAACTTGATGAGGATACATTCTTCTGTTTTGATTAATTTCATCAGATGTTTGCATGGTCATACGAAAAATTGCTTTACCAGGTGATGATTTAACAACTTCAGCTTCTTGAAAAATAGCACCTTCTGCTATAAAATGTGGCATTTATACAACCTCCTTAACATACTTTATAAGCTAATTGACCTGTTGAACATTCGTCTTTGTGACCTTTTTTATAATGACATGTTTCACAACAAGCAATTCCAAAGTCAGGATCAAGTGAAAAAAATGGTTCTAATTTTTTTGGTCTTGAATGATGGGCATGATTTGCTTTTTCTCCACAATATTCACATTTGTAGTTTGCTCTTTCTAAAACTTCAGTTCTCCATATCATATATTCTTCACTTGTATAATATTCTTCTTTGATAATTCCTGCTCTTATTTGATCTTCTTTAATAAGTTGAGTTATAGTTTTTCCAAATAATGGACATTCTTCTTTACACTTATTAGAACAATAAAAATAAGAACCTTCATTACCATTTATACTTTCCAATTGTCTTATTCTTTCAGTAATCTGACTTCCAGTTGGAGTAAACCAACCATCTTTTTCTTTACTATTTATACAATTATGATTTTTACAATGTACCTGAATTTCTTTTTCTCCTGGTTTATCAGGATTATATCTCATTTCCTCAATTTTACTAAATGTAGGATATTTATTTATATAATCTATAATTGTCATAAATCTATGATTTAATATACCAATTCTACTTTCACTTATTTTACGATTATGTTCTTTTGTATTCTTTTTACCTTTCATAGATTTACTAAGTTTTTGTTTATGTGAATCAGATAAACTATGTAATTTTTTTCCTTTATTCCAAGCTTTTTGCCCTTTACTAGATTCACTCATTTTTTTTAAAGACTCTTCTGAATAAATTCCAGTTTTTCCTCTATTCCATGACTTTTGTCCCTTATGAGATTCGCTCATTTTCTTTCTTGATTCTTCATTAACTTTTTTGCCTTTACGAGGATGTCCATTAACTTTAAATAAATCTTTCATTTTTCTTTTATTTGCTGGACATTTTCTATGATTATTTACACAACACCATTTTCCATTTTTAAACTGATGAACAGCTTCTTGTCCACATCCATATTCACAATTCATATTATTCACTTAGTTAGGATTTTTATTATATTTCTTATCTTCTGCTTCTTTCTCTTTATAGTATTTATCAAGTAACTTATATATTACTTTAAGAAATTTATAAAAAATAACAATAATTTCATCTATATTCTCTTTATACGAGTCAATGTTTGCAGTTAATACTTTAAACATTTCTATAGACTGTGACACATATTTTCTTAAAGTAAGAATCTCAACATCAGAACTTGTAGATAAATAAGACTCAATTGAAATTAGTCGAGCATATATTTTCTTCATCTCATATACTCTACCAAGTTCTTGTGGATCTTTAGGTTCTTCTTCGCCTGGCATTCCCATACCTGGCATTCCATCAGCACCCATTTCTCCACCAGGAATTCCTGACATATCTCCAGAAGGTTGTCCTGCATCTGGCATATTATTTGCTGGATCAGGTTCGGGCAACTTTATATCTTTTTCAGTCTTCTCTACTTTTTTAATCTCTTCATCAGCTTCTCTTAATTCATCATTTTCACTAGGAAAATTTACATGAGTTTTATAAGGTCTTGTATCATGGAGATTAGGAACATCTTCATCTTGTGGATCATCTTTTGTAAATACATCTCCTCCTATTGGATTTCCCCAATTACCACTCCCAGTTTCCTTTAACTCTTTTTCTTTCTGTCTAAGAGCATTTTCTATTTTATTTAATATTGAATGATTAAATTCAGTCATGTTAGAATGATCCTCCTCCCATACCGCCCATACCACCCATACCATCATCCTCTTCTTCAGTTACTCCAAGAGCTTTATCAAGGTCATCATCAATTTTATATTTTTCAACTTCATCCCAATCAATATTCGTTAAGTATCGTTTCTTACTATATTCTTTTGGAATTCCTATTCGTTCTAATGTTTCAATTAAGTTTGCGAGGTCTGACATTGATCTAGCTTCTCTTTCAATTTGTAAATTTTTAGGAGAAGGTAGAGCGATTAAAATATTATCAAATAGAGTTAATGCAACTTCTGGATTAACAATATCTAATATTTTTTTAATTAATTTATTAAGATCTCTTGTTAAATATTTTTGATGCGATACAACCGTCCTTGCAAATAAAATATTTTCTTCACTTAAAGCTGCCTTATTAGAAAGATTCTCTTCAATAGATAAGAAACTAGCAGGGACTCCAAGAGAAGATACTAATTGATCTCTCATTAATTTTAATTCATCAACCTTACTTCTTACATCAACATTTCCTTCTGTGAACGTACTTATATCAACAAATTGCTTTCCATCTTTCATTGGAATATAAACATCTTCAAATGTAGTAATCATTGAAGGAATTGTGTCAATAGTTCCAAATGAATCAAGACTAATCTTTCTTTTCCTAAATGCTTCCTTCATTGCTTCTATGGCATTTCTTGCATCTCTTGGTAATCCAATCTCAACTCCAATTTTTCTTTTCTCGGTTGATCGAGAAAGTCTTTGAATTGCAAGAGCAGTCTCTAAAGCAATGAGAACTTTGGCAGCATATTGTGTTGAATCAAATATGGATTCTCCATAAGGAGCATACTTTGAAGATGGTCTTTTAAAATGTTGCATTTTATCAGGTGGAATAAACCTGATATTAACTGCTTTTCCCTCTGAGGTTTCATTGATCATTGCCGCAATTATTTCTTTTAAATCCTTATCATTTGTAAACCCTTTCATTTGAGGTACTTTTTCTTCAAGACTTCTGAGCAGTTTAGCACAAATCGAATTGATCATATTGTCTTGCATTGATAAATGAGGATTTACAGATACTTTAGGAAATACAAGATAACCAAAACATACAGGAAATAAATCGCTTTGTAATTTGACTACATATTTTGGTTCATGAAAAATGATATGGATATTTTTTATTTTATCTTCTTTCTCTTGTCTGTTTTTAACATCAGACTTTTTTGCTTCATTATATGATGAAAAATCAACAACAAAATTAGCAGTTTCTTTTCCTTCTGTTACAGTGAATTTTTCTTGCTCATCACCAAATTTGAATTGTTCTGCTAAAAGAGATTTACTTGTAAGAGCTGTTTTTGAATCTGCTATTTCAGCAAACAAATCTCCATATAGTAAAGTATTTCTAACAATCAATTCTAAATGGTCTTCTAATTTCAAATGTTTGATTATTTCATTTACGATATTTTGTTTTGACTCTGTTTCAACTTCATCTTCTAAATATGATTCAGGGTTAACTTCTAATGAAATCTTCGTAATATCATCAGGTGAAAGAATATTGTCAACAAGAACTGTTAATGCTCTATAACAATAATTTACAAAATCAACAATTGTCTCATATGTTTTATATCTATGAAGTCGCCCACCTTGTCCCATCATTGCTGGAGAAAGATTAGTTCCTCCCATCATTGCATTTTGGGATGCATCAAATTGAAAGTTACCGGTCTTGGATATGAGAGATTTAACTAAGTCAACATAACCATTTCTTCCAGTTTGACTTTTATATGAGAGAATAGACTTTGATGCAGAATCCAATGTTGAATCAATATCCGCAGTCTTGACTCCGAGAACTGTATTCTTTAGCTTGTCATATCTATCCTTTAAGGTAGTACTTGCCATATTAATTTCCTTTTTGAATACCTTTATCTACGTGCTTGACTTCTAACTCGCGATGAATATTTCTTCTTAATTATTTCTCTATATTTTTTACATAAGTCACAGTAGCGTTTCATTTGTTTATAAGAAGAATCATTTTTCTTTCTAGCATGAACTGTTGCTAATTGACTAGTTGTACGTTTTATTTTATGCTGTCTCGTTGATCTTGAGATTGTTGTTCGTTTTGGTTTCTCTATCAAAAGTATATAATCATCTATTAATTTACTCATTTGGTTTCCTCAATATCAGAGTCCATAAGATTTTTAACTGATGCTTCTCTTATTTCATCTTCTTCATATCTGTTGTTAAAATATTCCATGATATTGAATATTAAAGTTTCCATTCCAAAATGAGAAGTAAATTCTTCTACGAGTTTATCTCCCATTAATTTAAAAACTAATCGAGAAAAATCTTTAGCTGTAACGGCGAATTGATTATCATCAACTTTTGTAGCTTCAATGGAATATATAAATAATTGATCCTTATATATAATATCGTAAGCTTTTGCTTCAAAGTATTCAAGAGTTGTCATATAATCCGCAAACTTTATAATGAAAAACTCTCTTTTTCTTTGTTTTGAAAACTTTGATACCATCCTTAAAGAAATTATTGCAATCGAAGCAAGAATTAACAAAAGGCTGATATTTACAATCCAATTAAGCATCAGTTATAACATCCTCCTCTTCTTCGATTTTTACTTCAGGTTCTTCTTTCTCAATTTCTTCTTTAATAGGTTCTTCATCCTTAGGACCACTTTCAGCAAAATCTATAGTTTTAAGAATGCTAACATCTTCATTTGGTTCAGGTTCTTCCTCAACATTAATTCCATTAATTCTTGTTGGGCGAATTATTAAACTTGACTCTGAAGTTGCTAAAATGACAACATTTGTTTCTTCCATCATAGATGATAAATTATTCACATAGTCTTCAATTGGATCATTATTATTATCACTTATTTCTACGATTTTTCCATCATCCAGGTAAATGGTTATTGACTTCATATACCTTCTCCAATTCGTTTTAGTCCGTAAGGACTTTATCAAGTATTCTATTAGATTCGATTGAGTCACCTAATTCTTCAACAACAGGTTCCTCAGTCGCTTTCACGGGTTCGTCTAAAATTGGACTTTCAATGAGAGTTTCTTCAAACATTGAGTCTTCTGATGAGATTTCTTCAGTGGTTTCTGCGGGAGGTGATTTTATGGAAACATCTTCCACAACTAATTCAGGATTGTTGGATGGTTTTATATCTTCAATGATCTCAAAATCTGCACATTCAGTCCTTAAATATGATTCCATGTATGCAAGCTCTGCTTTATTTCGTATATCAATCTCAACAGGAGTTCGCACAGGAATATTTTTAATTATTAACATTCGATTTGGTGTAGTGACTTTAATCTTCATTGTTCAGCATTCTCCTTTCTTCGAAATTTTTTTGGGTGGATAAAAAATTACCCACCCAAAAAAGTATAATTATATTCGAACGTCGTCAGATTTGATATCATCAGCTTCTTCAACAGATTCCGCTTCGATTTCTTCTCTGAATATTTTGAATGCTTCCTGAAGATCTTTATCATCATCAGTGTCTTCGTCAGCTGTTTTTGGATTGTCCAATGGACCCATTTCTTCCAAATTTTCATCAGCTCCATCATCACCAGCATCATCATCGTCGCCTGCGTCATCAGCTTCTTTAACTGGTTTTTCATCAGTATCATCATCGTCATCATCATCGTCTTCGTTTTCCATCTCTGCGATGAGTTTTTCGATTACAGCTTCTTCAGCTTCAGAAAGATCATTTGATTCTTCAACAGGTTTTTCATCTGCTTTTTCACCATCGTCGCCTGCGTCATCAGGATCACCTTCGTCGCCAGCATCGTCAGCTTCTTTAACTGCTTTCTCAATATCTTTCTTTGTTTTGCTTACATTTTTGTCAGGAACATCATCAACATCATTTCTATCTGGCTCTGGAAAATCAGATCGTTTTTCTTCTTCGCCTAAAATAGAAACGCCCTTGTCCTCATCATTACCAAAGTAATATCTTTCAAGAATTGAAGCTGCATCGGAAGTGGTTTTTAATTCACCATCGCCTTTGTAGCTGATAATTTGTTTGGTCATGGGTCCTGTAACGTCTACAGTTTTTGTTGTGTCAAAGTCTGCCATTGCTTCTTTAAGTAATTTTGTATAAGAAACTTTTTTAGTATTACTCATCTTTTCCTCCTTAAAAGAAAATATTTCATGTTATTAACTCTTCCCAGGCATCACCTAGATTTTGTATTTGTTCTATATGTATTGTTAGTAAAGTGCTAGTTTGTTTCTTAAAATGTCAGCTGATTAAATGCAAATGTAACATTGCTCTTATCACCTTTACCATTTTGAACTTTATCACTTTTATTCTCATTTTTTAATCTGTGTCCTCTAATAAATTTGAAGTGTTCAAAATTGACATGAAATTCAACAGATATATTTGACTTACCTGATCTATTTTTAGCAACTTTAAGTAATACAATTTTTTCATTATATTGATCTTTAACCAATAAAGCAACAAAGTCTGCATGCTCAACTTTCTTAATTGATTCACCCATCTGATCTAAGTTTAATTGATTTGCCTGCTCTGTCCTATAAGCACTCCTACTTAATTGAGTCAATGTTATTACAGGAATATTATATTCAACTGCTAATGCTTTAAGTCCTAATGTAATATCTCCCAATTCAATTCTGTATAAGTCATATTTAAGATCCGTCTTCATTAAATCCAAATAATCGACGTATAAACCCCTTATAGAGTCTTTTCCATACTCTAATATAACATCATCGAGAACCATCATTAAATCGACGCAACTTATAGATTTAGGAGGGAAATACTTCATTATAATAGTTGAATTATTTTTATCCAACTTATCAAGTAATCTTTTCTTTATATCAATCCCTTGTCCAATTTCAGCAAGAACTTCTCTATTTGTCTTTTCAAATATGTCTTGATAAGTCCTTAAAAATGATTCCTCAATGGTATTCTCCATTGTGATATAAAGATATACATCTTTAACTTTTTCAGTTCCTTCATCCTGGTTTTGATTAATTGGAGCTGCCATAAAAGATTTATCAATGGTCGCTGCATTATCAATAAAATTATTTAAAATAGTGGATTTTCCCGATCCCGACCCTCCCCCAAAAACATAAAGTCGAGAAGGTTCAAATCCACCATGAAGGATTTCATTATCAAATACTGGATACCCAGTTGGAGTTGCATTTACTCTTTCATATTTTTTAATGATTTGATCTTTAACATGATCAAAATCATCTTTTACTAAATCAAGTGATGAAGTTGCCTCCACCATTGCAACTCTTTGTTCTTCCATTAAATTGGAATATAAAACTTTTACAACATTATCGAAGTCCAATACAACATCATCAATTGAATCAAAGTTTCCATTCTTTACAGTCTCTAATAATTCTTCAACATTATCAACATTGGAAAATAAATTATTCAATTTCTTTCTTAATCTTATCTGCCTAATGTTATCTTCCATTGTCTTTTCATTAGGTTCTTCAGATATCTTAGCTAATACAAACTCTGCAATGTTGTCGAATTTATTAGATACCAAGATGCTATCAATTACATTATCAGTCTCTCTGCCATCTATTTTCATCTCACAAATCTTTTTAAGACAATCAACCTTAGTTTGAACTGTTACAGGAATCTCTATAGATTTTCTATCTTCAGAAAACTTTACAATTTCAACAATATCCCTGAATAAAGTCTTGTCCTTACGTACCTTAGAATTGTTGCATAGAATTACAGTGAAACATGAATTGATAAACCCTTCAGTTATCATCTAATTTCTTCACTCCCATTTTTATAAGTTCCATTTGAAGCTTATTCGCTATTATTTTATCCATGTCCTTTAATATTTGTTCTTTAAATTTATCCTTAATACCCTCAATATATTTAGGATCTATACTAACTTCATGCTGTCCACCTAAATCTTTAATTACAATTCCTTCTCCATTTGACACAACAGGAATTGGCATTACTGACGTATGTCCTGATGTTGCTACATTTGCTATACTATGATAATGAGTTACGCCGGCATAACCACTTCCACCCGCTCCATAACCTCCATGAGCAATTCCACCCCCACCTCCCCCACCACCTCCAGCAAAAGCTTGAGCAATATTTGATGTTATATCTTCTTCATCGGATTTTTCTTTTCCAACTATTTTTTCAATCCAATTTAGTTTACCTTCTCCATTGCATTTTTTACATGTACTAATATTATCAGTCCCATGTATTTTTCCTGACCCATTACATTTGTCACATAATTCTTCACATGAGTCTTCATCTAATTTTGGTCTCTTAGTGAATTTTCTTATCCTGTCTGTCATATTAGCTAATTTTTCTGCATTTATAGCTATAGAATGAGCTGTTGTTTTTGCCATATCATTTACCTTTAATAATATTAAACATATCTTTTAAGTCTACAGCAACTTCTTTACCATCACATTTAACATAACCGGGAGGTAGTCCAACAAGTGATGAAGTCATTTTTTGTGCTACTTCAAAAAATTCATATATGTCAGTTTTAGGTATTTTTTTACCTACTACATTTTCAACCCAGTCAACTTTTTTATGACCATGACATTTTGGACAAATAACTTTAATAACATTTTCATCGTCATCTTTACCTGGAGGTAACCATCCTTCTCCATTGCATTTTGAGCATGATATTAATTTATCATTCATTATAATAATACCCATCCATGTTTTGTAAATGTATAAGTGTTCCCATTTGTAGAGTCTTCCCATAATGATCCAAGAGATGCTGAAGTTGGAGGGTTATTTGATAATATATGAATAGCTAAACCATCATCTTTACCTACTACATTTTCAACCCAATCAACCTTTCCTGTCCCTAAACATTTATCACATATCTCTACACTTGGGATTGAAGTTCCATCAAATGAACTAAACTCCATTTCTCCTGTTACTAACAAACGAGTTCCTTCACAACGAGAACATATCATTTCACCCTCTTTAAGGACGATAGGTGGCATATTATTCGACATAATCTAATATAAAGTTCCCATTAAATATTGCATTTTGAAATTCATTTGAAGTATAAAATGTATTATCAACTTTAAAATATGTCTTATGCATAGATTTAAAGTTGATATTCATATCAGCGATAAAAATATCATCAGAAGATTTATTTAATACGCTCATCGTTTTTGAAGATTGTTTACCTACTATATTTTCAACCCAATCGACTTCTATAGTTCCTAAACATTTAGGGCATAATTCACTATCAATTCCATTACATTTTGAACAAATCATTTTATAAATTTAACTCCATCTTTATCAATACAATATGAAATTTCAATAAAATCAACTGGTTCATTAAGTGTTATTACAGTATCAAATGAGTTATGAGATTTACCTGTTGCATTTTCAATCCAATCAACTTTACCAGTACCTAAACATTTTGGACATAAATTTTTAATTGGAATTTTCCTATCATCGTCAGGAGTCTTTCCAACTTCTTCCTCAATTAATCGAGAACCTTTACACAATGAACATAATATCTCACCCTTATCTTCATCTATAAAAATATCATTCATCATGTATCCTTATAATGTTAGAATTATTGATATTGCTTCATGAGTTTTAAATATTTTAAATTTTATATTTATTTTATTAGAATATGGAGGGTCATTATCAATTATAAAATCTGTGATGATGAATCTTTGACTTATTCTACTTAAAAAACTATCAATTAAATTTATAATCTTGGATATTGTTACACTATCCATAAAATGTCCTATAAAAGGTTCTATAATCTTATTTAAATTCCTATCAATAAAACTAACTGTACTTTTAATATTTAGGTTATTAATGTCATTATAACTGATAGGATATGACTTACCTACTACATTTTCAATCCAATCAAGAGTTCCTTCTCCATGACATTTTTCACAAATATTATTATGAAAAAATCCTTCTCCATCACATTTAGAACATAGTATATTGTTTTTCACTACTTTCCACCCTTAACCAACGTTTACCATCATACATATTTATTGTATTATTAGTTTCATTAAAATAAGCATCTCCAAAGTGAGGATTGTCGGGAGGTCGTAAAGATGGTTCTAACCAATTTAATCCTCCAGGAAAATCTGGAATAGAGGGACGGGGAGCACCAACTATATTATCAATCCAGTCGAGCTCCCCCTTTCCATGACATTTAGGACAAATATGTTCATCAAATATACCTGCCCCATCACATTTAGAACATTTCATTTTTTGAATGATGTAATATAAGTGAATACTCTTGTTTCATCTTTTAAAGGAAATAGTATAGCTAAATGTAGATGAAGTTTATTATCGCCAAGCAAATGATCAAAACTATATTCAATTAAAAATTTAGATTTTAATTTACATAAAAAAAGTTTAATATCTCCTTTAACTTTAGCTACATCATCTTCAGTGATAGTAGTTTCTAAATCTTTAAGATACTCTTGTATATTGATATTGATAAATTGCACAAGATTATCTTTATTTTTTTGAATTAATAGTCTTGTAAATACATCAACTTTTTCTTCTAGGTCAATTGCTGGCATAAACTCCCCCTTAAAAAGTTAGAATTTTCTTTTCTTCAAGGTCAGTAAATTCGTCCTTACTTAATACCTTATCAACAATATACTTACAAAAGGTTTCATCTAATGATGTAAGCATATCTAATGATTTCACAATGCTAACTGATTTAGCTCTTTGTTTTCTGCTTATTTTTCCACCATTTAAATTTCGAGTTATCATTTCAACTTCTCTGATAAACTCCTCAATAAGACCATCTTCATAAAGTGGATAAATACTTTCAGCTTTTTCTCTTGCCATTGTTTGAATATCAGCAAATTGATTAAGCATATGCAACATTGAATAAACTCTCATTTCATCATAGAAAGTTCCTGTGTCAGGATTATAAATATCAATGTTTCTAATATCTTTAAAACCATATCTTTCAGATAATTCATATAACGCTCTTTTATATCTGTCAATTCTCTTTTCACCATTAAGGAATCTCAAGTTAAGTTTCTTAGTTCTTAAATCAAGTTTTCTAATAACTCCATCATCAAGGACTGAAATATATCTTCCAACCATAAGTCCTTTAAAGAGTCCAGATGAGTCATATGATATTTCAACTTCAATTGCATGTTTCTTTAATAAATGAAGTCTAAATAATTCATAGAATAAAATATCTCTGAAATTAGCTCCACCTAATATATGAAAATGTAAAGTATCTCGCCCATGTTTTAATGCTTCATTAATAAGAGGTATCATTGGAATGACATATATGATACAAGGTATTTGTGTATCACTTGCCATATTAGCAACAATTCCTCCAGTTCCATGATGTTTAAATTCTTTAAACATATCATTTTCTCTCATAATCTTTGTATAAATATCCCAAAGTTTAGGAGTTCTAAAATGATGAATATAAATCATCTTATCTTTAACATCTTGAGGAAGATTTGCTGCCATTGAATATGTTTCTAAGTTCTTATCATATATCTGATCAAAACTTTCAAATAATTCACAGCCAGGTCCAGGTGGTAAGTCTAATACAAAAGCTCTATCATATACATCTTTCTCTTGTACTAAAAATTGATGATACAAATCTATCAGTGCTTGTGTCTCATCTTTTTTAAGTTTACCAATTGATGCTTGAAACCCTCCTGAGTCGACTATAAATTCAGAGTCATTGAATAGTCCAGTATCTCTGCATTGTCTATAAAGCTTTGCTTCATTCTCAATATGTTTGTCGTATTTTTTCTTACCTGAGAAATTTTGTCCAAATGAATGTAAAAACATATTACAAGATTCTGCAAAGAAATTAGAAATTTGATCTCTTGTAAAATGATCGTCGTACCTATTGGATTTGTTCAATAAAAAATTGTCGAGAATTGTTGCTAACGTTTCGAAACCTGCACATACATAATTACTTTTCATTTTATTCTCCTAGTTAATGTTAATGTTAAATATAATATAGCATTAACATTAACTTTAGTCAACTCTTTTTTTAAATTTATTTTTCAACTCTTATAATTGTTTTTCGGTCTAACTGTAATTTCATATGTTCAATTACCATTTCCAATTGATTTATATATTTTTCAATTGACCCATCAATTGTAATTACTTTTTCTAAACTTCCAAAATGCATCTCAAGACATTCCATTAATAAATTCTTTATTTTAGGTTCATCAGGAGAATGTTGTAAATCACATTTAGTATATAATTCTTCTAATGACTTTTCTTTATCTTCAAAATATTGAGTGATTGTTTCTTTTTTCCAGTCACCTCTGCGAATGGATTTAAGTTGCTCTCTATTTCTTTCAAGATCAAGATCATGTTCAGTCATTATTTGCTCAACTTCATTTATTAGTCTTACTACATGATAAGCAAATTTAACATCATATCCATGTTTCATTATGTCAGGTAATCGTCTTGTTAATTTTTTCTTTCCACCTTCTGTCAATTCTAAAAATAATCTCCCGACATATTTTACTTCAGCAATTGGAAATTTTTCTTTTACTTCTTCAATATTAAAAGTGACAGGGTTGATATCCAATTTATCACATTCTTCAATAAAAGGTAAAATCTTTTTTGATTGCATTTTATTAAGTTGAGAATATGCATACCCTTTGAATCTATGCCATGCTCCCTTATGTAAAAATAACTTTCTGTTTTCTCTTATATGCTCACCAATTTGAGTCGAATGTAATATACATCTTCTTGGTACAAATAAGGAGTCAATCATATTAGGATTATTTTGCATACATAATTGAAAATACTTTGTAATGCTATGAATATTTAAATCATATTCTTTGCCTTCTTCCTTATCCATAATATGATGTATTTGAAATTGTTCAAACCTTATAGGTTGTTTTCCAAAACCATGAATATAACCTGATAGATGAGGAAATATCATATCTTTATAAGGAATTGAAAATCCATAAATATCCATATCCGACGTATCATTGCTACATCCATATGCAACACTTCCCATTAATACTTCATAATGAACATTACTTTTCATATGAGCAGGAGGATTGATTAACTGCTTTTTCATTAATTTATCTATGATTGATCCCATGATTCACCTTTCATTTATTTTATATTATGTTACAAAGGATCCTTATAACTTCTTATTATTTCAATTGGATTTTAACTTTAGGTAGGACTTATATTATCTGGTATCTCCATCACCTTTGATGAGATTTCTTTCTTTTCTTGAATTGAGTTTGTTAAGATTTTCTCTTGCTATATGACTTAAGTCGATATTCAATTCACATGCTGCATTTGCTACATACCAAAGAACATCACCTATTTCTTTAATAAGTAATTCTTTTCTTCCCTCTGTTAATTGACCACCATCATCTCTGATCATTTTTTTTTACTTTCTCAGCGACTTCTCCAGCTTCTCCACATAGTCCTAATGCAACATATGTTAAATTATCACCTTGGTTAGGATATATAGCTGTCTTTCTTGCTTCAACTTGATAATCATCTAATTTCATTATTCGATTTCCTTTTAAAAAATTAACGATTCGTTTTATCAAACTTGGTTTACAAGGTTTGAATAATTCAGCATCTGCTAATGCTTTATCTAATTCATAATCAGTCGATATAAAATAATGATCCCATATTGATTTTTTCATTATTCACATTCCCTGCAAACTTCAGTTAGTTCTTCATATTTACAAATTATACCAATTCTTGATACATACATTTCATTGCAAATGGGACACGTTCCATAGTTGAAAAAGATTTTTTATTGTCTTCTACCTTAAAGAAACAACCAGTCCTTTTGTCATATTGAATGTCTTGCATATTGTCCCAACATGCTTTTATTCTCTGGAATTCTTTTAATTCCTTTTCGTCATATCGAGGGCAGGTTGTATAGGTATTACATAATGTTATGTCATTATCATTTTCAGTGACGTCAATGTCGGGAATTGAAAAGGAAGGTTCCTTTTCTCCCGTGTCCCATTTGAATGGCATTTAGTTAGTGCCTTCCTTTAATTCAATATCTTCTTTCATACGAAGAACTTTTGAAATATCAAATGCATAATCATATACATGAAGACCTTTACATGTAGCAATGATTTCTCCATTTTCAACTCCAATACATGCTGCACAATATTGTTTAAGATTTTCAATTGCTGCTAAGTTTGCAGGGAAACCATTAAACAAATCCCATGATCTGAAGTAAGGATAAAAGTGTAAAGCACCATCTTGAATTCTTGTGTCAATTGATCTGAGACAAGGAGGGTCTTGAAGAAGCATATCAGTCGGATGAGCGATCTGAAGAACCATTTGGTTATTTCGATAACCCTTATTTTTATAAGTCCAAATAAGTAGTTCAGTTTGATTTAAATAACAATCATCAGGATTATCTTTATTGATTGATATTATTTTATCATTTTCCCAAATATCTTGTTCACTTACTACAATATTTTTTTCATTGAGATATGATTTTATGTAATCAATAGATATTGGATATTTGGTAAGACGTTGTCCATACGTATAAGATTCACCCTCTTCAACTTCTCCGGACATAAGATATTCAATATAAGACTTTGTAAATTCTCCTCGTCCATAAAGATAATCTTCATCACATGGATCAGGAACTCCATAATGAGGTTCTATCTTTGGAACAAGAGGTAATGTCCAAGGTTGTTTAATTTGAATTGTTACCCAATCAAACTCAAGTCTTTTTTGTCCAGCATAAGAACCTCTGTCAATTGTATAAACAAATGCTGCATCAGGTTCTAAAATTTTATACAATGTTTGAAACCATGCGTCACCTAAATCTCTTGCTACTATTTTCGTTGTCTTCATTTAATAAATCCTTTCACTTTTCGTTAAAATTCATCATTTATATTTTGTTCTAATGAATACATATGGATTCTCATACTATATATATTTATTAATAAGAAATAAATTATTAATTAGGAGGAAATTATGGAAGCAGAACATGTTATGAATTATATACTTAAAAATCTATCCGGAGAAGAATCGATGAAACAGACAAAGGATGAAAGGAAAAAATTGACAAACCTTTCATTGAGATTAATTAAGGAGTCTGATATATGTGATTCTATGTTGGAATATTATAAAGAAGAGATAAGAAATCTTAAATGTTTCATTATAAAGTTATATTTGCATCCATCTCATGATAGTACATATGAAGAAATTGTTGATGAAGTTTTAAATATATTATTAAAATTAAGAGAAAAATATAAATCTTAAAAGTTTTCCTTCTTTGAGAGGAGAGATAACTTTAAAAAAATAAGGGCGCCACCATAAAAGCACCCTTATTTTTTGTCATTTATTCATTTATTGCAATTGAAGAGTTAGCATGCATTACACACTCTTGTAGTCTTCTTATTGCAATTGTCTTTTCAGCGCTGTCAGGACATGTATCGTCAATATGTTTTGCAAAATTTTTTGCATTTTCTCTTATTGACTCATATCTTTCAGTCTGATCTCCTTTTGGAGGATGATAAGTGAATAAATTATCAATGTCTTTAATCATATTTCACCTTTAGACTATTTCACGTTTGCTGGCAAATGACATTTTACGCAATAAAGAACAGGAATATGAATAATCTGATCTTGACCTGTTTTATTAGCAGGATCTAAAGCAGAAGATCTAACCATTTGAATTCCTTCTTTAAAAACACCTGTTCCACATTTACATAAAACAGGTTTTGCATTTTTAACCATTTCCATCATAAGTTCTTGATTCATACCTGGTGGCATTGGCGGTTGTTGGCCTGGTTGCATTTCACTATTCTCCAATTTAAAGGGTTATTTAGATTTAATTTGTGGAACTGGTTTTCTTAAAATGGGTACGCCATCTTGTAAAATAGATCCACATTTTTTACATTGAACAGCGTCAATTGGGACATTCTTAGGACCTGTCTTTGGTGTATCAAGTCGTCTAAGCACAATTGCATATTCCCAAAGCATTCCACCACATATACATTTAACGATTGGTAAATCTTCCAGATTGAAAGGACCATCTGGATTTTTATTTTCAGTTTCTTTACTCGCTTCCTTTTTCTCCGTCATTTTCTACCTCCCTAAGGATTGCATAAACTTCAGTATTACCAAGGACTTTCATTAATTTTTCATCAACTATAATGTCCATACCAAAACTTGCATGAAACATTACAATGTCGCCCTCTTGAATTGCTTTATCACATTCAACACCTACTGAAAGAACTTTTCCATATCGTTGAGGTTCCTGAGGTTGAGCTGTTTCAGGAATGATCAATCCACCAGGTGTTACATTACTTGTTTCCATTAATTCGACAACTAACTTATCTGCAACTGCAATAATTTGTTTCATCTTTCATTTTTCCTTTCTTGGTTGCTTCGTTTAATAGACTCAGACTTCTTTCGATTTTTTCTAACACTACTTTTTTCGTGAAATCTTCGTTGATGAACTTCTTTTATTATACCTGCTTTTGATACTGTCCTTTTAAATCTTCTAAGGAGACTATCAAAATGTTCTCCGGATCCTGATATAACTCCAATACCTTTTGAGTCAGATATCAGTCTTCCTTTTTTATTATATAAAGTCATAAATTAAATGTTCCCGTGAGCTTATATTCATTTTATGTTTATCTGCTAAATCAAACACAATAGGAGCATTCTTTAATATCTCCTCTCTACTCTTTCCTTTTGGCATCAAATATGTAATTGAAGATAAACCTAATAAATTTAAATGTAAAAGAAATTCCATCATAAATTCATTTTTTTCTTCAGCTACAACTTTAATAAAAACTAAATCTTGATCTTCATCAAGTATATATTTAAATTCATCTACTCTGGTTTTTTCAGCATCTAAATCAGATAGATTAAATATTTTTGGAGAATAAATAATTTTTACATTTTTATCATTAGCTCGTAAATCTCCGAGAAATGTTGTTAAGTTACATCCATTCGTTTCAATGTTTGCTACCTTATAATCCAATGTATTCAACATATTAAGAGTTGACTTATAATTTTCACTATATAAAGGTTCTCCACCTGTGATCATAAGTCCACAATTCTCTTTATTAATTGTGTCTTGAATATCTTTGATTTTATATTCAGCTGCTGATGATACTCTCATTTTAATTAGAGTATCACACCATTGACATGGATTCCCATTAACAACTCTATCACAATCTTTAAATCTCAATAATAACATTCTTCTGCCACTATCCGCGCATTCTCCCTGCCACGTTACTATGTTTTCGATAAGCTTCACAGTTTCACTCATGAATCCTCCAATTATAATTTATTATATGTTCTTACTAAATCTTATAACTATCTAAAATGTTAAAACGTTTGTTTTTTGTTTTACTTCAGTAATTGGTTTAAGTAATAAATCGTGTCTATCTTTAAATGCGAATTCTAAATTTCCATTTAAGTCAGGTAATATATATGGTGGTAAGCATGGTTCATCATCTGGAATTGCTATGACTTTAAATTTATTTCCATCAGCTATAAATTTATCATATTTTTTAATTACATCTTTTGGAGCTTTATCTCTATCAATTCCTAAAACTCTAAACATATATGACTTGGAACCTTGATTGTGAATATGATACATTACTTTGTTCCAAGCTTCCATAGCTTTCACACCTTGAGGGATTGTTTTATAATCATTAATCTTTTTACCATATGATACAGGTCTTGCAATAGTCTTATCACCTTTCATAATTAGACTTTTAAATTCTTCTTCTTTTTGTTGAATATATGAGAAAATTTCATGCAACGATACATTCTCTGATTTCAATATTATATCAAGAAGTTCTTTCATAAACTCTTTTGATTTACTTGGATAATCAGATCTCTTTATCTCAATACCCATATAGTTAATGTCATCAACTTTTTTACCTTCTTGATTAGTTACTCTTATTGAATATCGTTTCTTAGCTAAGAATAAACCTCTTGATATAATAAGCTCATTCTTTAACTCTAATCTATTTTTTTCAAATGGAACATTATGCTTTGCTACCATTTCTTTCATAATTGTTTCATTCAAATAAGTTTGAATTTCATTACACCAACTTAATATTTGCTTTTCAGTTTTATCTCCTTTAAAGTCTTGAAAGCAACAAAAAATTGAATCAGTATCGCCTGTTACAATATGAGGAGTTGATAATTTTCTTTTTTGCATTTCTTTTGGATCATACATCTCTTTCTTTGTAAGAGGTTTTGCTCTCTTTATTTTTTGCCCTGTTCTTAAATGCTCCATAAATTCATTACCTTCAACAATACTCCATTTAAGAGCTTCCTGCCCACCCAATGTAATTGCAGTTGCACAACTCCTATCAAAGAATCTAAATATCTTATTTGCAATTGCTCCATATAATGAATTAGCAAGAACCTTATATGAATACTGTCTTGAATAATAAAAGTCAAAACCTGAATCATCTTTAGCTTCTTTTGCTTTAAACATCTTACCTTTATATATTTTACGAGAACCTAATAACATTGTAAGAATCCCACTATATACAGATTCAACATTTTCATGGTTATCATATACACAACCATTAATTGTAACAAGCCATTTTTTCTTATCAATATCTCCTAATAAATCTTTTGTATTAATTCTTTCAGGAATCCTATCACACATTGGATCCATTATTATATCAATTTCATCTGGAAGACCTTCTCTATTATATGCTACATCATAACCGAGAGATTCATCTTCTAATTTCAGAATAAAATTATTTGGACCAATGTTATAAGTTATCATAAGACTCGGATATAGAGATGTGAAGTCAAAGTCAGTTATATCATCATATATTCCAGGAATTGGATCATATACAAATGCTCCAGGATATTTTTCTTTTGCAATATGAGGATCTCCATTCTTAGACGCAAGACCTCTTTCCTTCAAATATGACACAGTTAATGAATCAACTTGACCCAATACTGCAGAACCTGAATCAAAACTTGTATTACAAATTGTCCTTATCTCATTTATAAAATTAACATGACTTAACTTATCTTCTAATTTCTCAAGAAGAACAACGTCCCTAATATTATACTCAATTAATTTATTTAATGCTTTTGTATACATCTCATGAAAAGGATAAGGCATTTGTATTTTGGTCATCTTTACTTCAACTTGACCAATAAACCCTAATTGATAATTTTCCTTTTTTGTAAATGTAAACATCTTATATAAATGCATCTGATCTAATGGGACACAACCTACTAAATTACAAATGAATCGAGAACCTTCAACATAAAATTCTCCAAACTTTGACATACTCCCCTGAGGAATTTTTAATCTTTTAAGTCTATTGAATATATACTCAAAGTCAAAGGCAACTGCATTCCAACCTGTAATAAAATCAGGATCAACTTCTTTAAAATCTTTAATGAATTGTTTTATTAATGTTAATTCATTTTTAAATATTTTTAACTCAACACCTTTCTGCTCAATTATTGGTTCAGCTCCATTATCAATAACATAAGTTGTATATTTTTTATGATAAGCAGTTGTAAGAAGATTGATTGGAAACTTAGCTTCTTTCGGATCTGGAAATACTTGAACACCTTTTGTGTCGATCTCAATATCAATAAACATTATATTAAAATCAGTTCTCTTAGCTTCTCCAGTGGATTGAAGATAATAATCCATTGCATGCTTCTGAGTTATTTTTATATCTCCTTCATATGTTTTCTCAGAATCAAGAACAGCTCTTTCTCTATAATGACATTGACCTTGATATAATTGATCATAAGGAATTATCTTATCTCTTTTAACACCATCTGGACAAGTATAAAAATAATAATTATCACCTTCTTGATGATAGACTTTCTTATTATCTTTATCTCTAAATATGTACAATACTTTATTGGTTTTCATTATATATTGTACATCAACTAATCTATATTCATCAGTATAAAATTTATCTGGAATTTTATAATTATAAACACCTTTTTTAAGATTCTCTGTTTTAATTGGAGCTTTCTTTTTATCTGTAAATGTCTTTCCTAAAAATTCAGCTGCTGTTTTAATATCTTCCTCAAATTTATCAGCATAACTTTGATTTCGATTTACGAAACTTGGGTGAACAGTTACTAAAACATCTCTATCTTCCCATTTAAAAAATTGACCTCTTAAATTAGTTATTCCTTTTTCTGCAATTCCAAATGCTTTCATAGGACTTGATCCCATTACAATTATCAATTTTGGGTTACAAGTTTTAATAATATCAAAACAATTTGTTTTACATTTTTCAATTGTTTCGTCATTTGGATTTCCTGTATTTCCATCTTCGTCTAAGGTCAAACATAATACACAATTTGTCAGTAACCATTTAAAGTCTTTCTTTATATATTTGTCAAAATGTTTTCTAAAAGTCTTTCCTGCTTTTCCAATTAAAGGAACACCTCTTTTAATCTCATCCTTGCCAGGATTTTCAGATACCACAACAACTTCAACTTTTGTAAGATCTGCTTTTGAGTTAGTGTCCATAATACATGATGGAGCTTCTAACAATTCACATGTTGAGCAATCAGCTAATGATTGTCTGAGACTTTTTGCCATATAAAATATCCTTTTATGTTTTGTTACAAATAATATTTTTAATATCCTTTTTATGTTTAAAGTAATACTGCTATATATATTTATTAGTGAAGAGATGAAGAGTTTGTTAATTTTGTTTTACAGTTAGTGTTTTAGTGTTAATCTGGGCAAGGGAAGGAGAATTATTATGAATCACTTTTATTAACTTTTTTAAATCTTAAGGAGAGATGACATGTGTACAGTTACTATGGAAATTGGTAAGAACTTAGACTCGACTGTAAATGGGAGGAGGTGCTTTAATGGATCAAACTGAGTGTCAAGAAGCGTGTAGAGTTTTGAATATTGATGATATAGACCCGCATAATTTAGACGTAAATCATGCAAATGACATAATTCAAGTATTTTTTGATATACTTGAAGAAGTAGAAGACCCCGACGAAAAATTTAACATATCATTAATAAAAGCAAAAAATCAACTCTTATATGAAATTATCAAAAATAAAAGCAATTGTAATAATGTTTTTGAGTTTGATCTTGACTTCAGTAATAGCATGAATAAATGCAAATACTGTGGTGGTGGAGGAATTAAACCTGTTGTTGAGCAAGGCATTGTTAAAAACATGGATAAATGTCCTGATTGTTTGGGATCAGGAATTCAACATAAACCATGTAGAGAATGTCATGAAACAGGATGGATTGGTCCGAATCATTGTTCGATATGCAATGGTAGAAAGAGAATACCTTTCAGGAAAAACGCAAAGAAAAAATGTTCACGATGCGGCGGTAATAAATACATTGATCGAAAGGTAAGTACAGGAAGAATTCTTTCTCACATTACATGTACAGTATGTAAAGGTTATGGTGTGATTGGATGGGAAAAGGCATGTTCACCAAAAACCTAAATTAATTTAAGAAATATAATGGACGTCAGAGATTACACGTGGATAGCTGACGTCCATTTTTCATATATCAACCATTGAAAAGTTTTCACTTATATATGATTTGAAACTTATTTTTTTTGGTTTTTTCTTTTTTGTCTTTTTAACTTTTGGAACTTCAAGTCCTAAAGTTTCATATATCTGCTCTCTGTCTTTTGATCTAGAAATTATTTCAGATAATAATAAAACATCGTCATTTTTTAAAGATACTATTTTTTCTCTTAAAATGTCATATAACTTATCTTTACTTGGTCGCCTTGTATAAAATGAGCTCCCTTTCCTAACCTTATAATCAATCACACATCTCTTTATAAATATTAAAAATTCTTCCTTATCAATACTAAATACATGATAAGTATTAAGATACGTATTCAAATATTTATTCAAAGGTCCATTATTCATAAACATAGTTAATAAGTTTCTATGTGTAACTGGAGAACCTGGTTTTGTTAAAATAGCAGGAACTGGAGATTTTCGATTACCATCCCATAACCAAGTATTCAATTGAGACCATACTGAGGTAGACATACATTTTCCTTTTTAATATGTTACAAATCATATAAATTTTATCTTATAATGAAGTTTCAGTTGATGTTTGAATATGAGGTTTCATATTTTTTCTCCAAGTTCTTATATCAAAATTTTCTTTATTCAATCCTGGAGGAAATGCGCAGTCCATCTCATGTAACATTTGATGTGCTCTTTCAGTTGGTAAATGGCCAGATCTTACATTTCTTATTATTTCTATCATTTTCCATACTAATGGATCATCTTGAATATCCTTGGATAGACTTTTATGTACATCAGATAATCGTTTAACTTCTTTCCAAATTCTTTTTTTCTCTTCCTTTTCACATTCCTTTGCAATAGAGATAAGACTATTTATTGATGTTGAAATACTTTTCATTTGAGCATGAAGTCTATTATGAGATCTTATTAAAACAACATTTTCAAATCTGTTATTAAAAGGATTTCCATCAATATGATGAAGATCAAGTCCATTCTCTCGACATCCTCTGAAAATAAAATCAAGTCCATGATGAAAATTCCAAATCAATGTACCTATTGTTATAGTCAAAGTCTTATCATTTGCTCTATTACTTCTTGTGTTAAGAATAGGATGCATAAACTTTCGCTTATCTTTAACCCTTATCACTGGGCAATATTTGACAGGATGCCATAATGAGCAATTAGGAGGAAGTTCTCCATACTCATGTGGGCATGTTGCGCAAATAGTTTCTCCAAATGGAAGATAATAACCATATATTTCTCCAGTTATTCTTTCCACTCTTCTTGGGTTAAAATTGTCTTTTGTGTTGTTGTAGACGTCGTGTAATTGAGTCCAGTCTGGCATTTTCACATCTCCTTATTTTAGGTTATAAAAAAAGATAAACGTCGTTATTGAGTTTATCTGTAATATTTAATTATTACAACATCTCCTGATTTTATTAATGAATCTAAATCATTAGACGATAATATTTGAGAAGGATTTAATATCTCTGATATATGATATTCTATATTAGGTTCTAATTGAATTCCAATATCTTGTATCGTTATAGGATAATTTGTTTTATTTTTTGCAGTGAGATGTAAAATCTTTTCAGGAGCTTTACCTACAATATTTTCAACCCAATCAAGTTCCCCCGCTCCATTGCATTTTGAACACGCTTGCTTTATAGGTTTTGTCGTGTCCCATCTTTCTTGAGGAATATATATCATTCCTTCTCCATCACATTTAGAGCATTTCATTTTTCATTATCTCAATCATATTAGGATAAAAATTATCAACTTCATCCTGACATATCATTTCAGGAACAGGTAAACTTCCTATTAATATTTTTCGACATATTTGAGCTGCTTCAATATAATCATCATATAAATATTCATTTGGAAGTATCTCAGGGAAACATAATGCTCGAGGAGCTACGGGAATACATCCACAACGAAGAGCATCCATAATTGTATAATTGAAAGTATCTTCTTGTGTTGAAATGAAAAGGATTTTTGATTGTGAAAGGAATCGAGAATATTCTTCAGGATCTGTAAATGTTTTTCTTATAATTTTTGAACCAACTTGTCTTTCAACTTTTTTCTCTAATTTCAAATTTACTTTTTGAACACAAGGTCTTGATACAGAAATTATATTATTTACTTTTGGTAATGGAAAATTTGTTATTATTTCATTGGGAGGTTTTGGTAATCTAACAACTTCAACATTATTCCAACCCAATTTTTCTTTGTGATAATGAGATCCTACAAAGACCTTATCAAACATTTTTGAAAGTCCTGTCTCAACTTTAAATTTAGGTCTTCTTACATCTGAAAAGAAATCATATTTATTTTTCGCTGTTGCATGACAAAAAATAAATTTCTTTCCTATAAACCTTTTTGTGAAAAGTATATTAGGAAATATACCAGGAAAACTTATATCAGTACAAAATAATACATCACCAGGTTTTTCATAAATTTCAACATAATCTTCAATTTGTGCAATCTCTAATACTGCAGAATTATGTACACTTGAAAAGTCTTTAAAATGTGCTCTGTCATGAGCAAGGTCCTCAATAATATCTCCGCCAAGAACAACCACATCATCAAAATATTTTTTGAATACATCTTTAAATTCGGTATACCACCATTTCGTATATCTTCCATCAGTCGGAAGTTGAGGTACAAAATACATAGTTGCCATTATTTTTTCCCTTTTAAATTCTTTTTAAATTCATTCATCATTTTTTCCATATATTTTGTTGTAGATGATTTAAATGCTAAGGTCAATTCCATTTTAATATCTTCTACTGAGTACGTATTATTCACATCTAATTTGTTCACTCTGTCAACAAAATCATCATATGCTTGCGCTATAATGACTATTTGGTCGAATTTGTTTTGTTTAGATTTCATGGCTAAATATATTACTATACGTATAACGTTAAAGGGAAATTGTGTTAATACATCGCTGGATAATTGATGTTGTTGAAATGTTAGAAACTAAATTGATAGATATAACATCTCCCCCATTTTCTTTTACAAAATCTTCTCCCACAATCTTTCCCTCCCAATCTTTTCCTTTAACTAAGATATCAGGTACAATTCTCTTAATTAGGTTAATAGGCGTGAGTTCTTCAAATATGAATATATAGTCAACCATTGGAAGCGCTGACAGTGTATTTCGCCTTATACTCTCGTCAAGTATAGGTCTTGTATCACCTTTTAATTGTTGGATTGATGTGTCAGAGTTCAATCCAACAATTACAATATCTCCAGCTTTTTTACAATCATTCAATAAAGTCAAATGACCTAAATGCAATATATCAAAACATCCATTTGTAAACACGACTTTTTTATCTTTGCGTCGTATTTGAAAATGCATCATATGTCTCTCATTTAAATATTGACTTACCATCTTCATTTGAATTTTCCTATTTTTTGAATACCCATTTATCATAACCACTGAATAGAAAATACTTATGTTCATATTTCCATAAACTACTTTGTTTATGATAACATGTATCTAGTAATATTTTTTTCCTTTCAGATTGAGAACATTCGAACTTAAATGGAGCATTCATTTCAGTGATATAAAATGTAACATCATATCCTGCTCTTGCTAATTGTTCTCCTCCAATTCCTTGAAGTCTGTGGTCTGGGTGTGTCTCATATATAGGGTGGGGAAAATAAAACATATTGGTGGGATGAAGAAATTTTGAGGGAATTGTATTTAAAAATAATTGAATTTTAACATTGGTGTGATTTCTTAACTCTGCTGCTTCAGCTCTTCTTTCATTATCAACGTCAGATGTATATATTACAATTGGTGATATTGAATTGTCATTTAATAATTCAAAGCAACCTATTATTTCATCGTCGGGATGAGGTGCTACAATAATTGTTTCAAATTGAGGTCCTGGTTTCTCTTCTTTTTTCTCGCCATTCAATGGTATTAATTTATTTTCAGTCATACTATTTCCTTTTTTATATTTTGTTACAAAAAAAATAAATGGTATCTCAATTTAAAATGGAACCCCCGACACGAATCGAACGTGCATAAAGCGGCCTTAGAAGGACCGTGCTGATCCATTTCAGCTACGGGGGCATGGAGCCGGCACGTGGATACACACGCGGTTCACCCGGCATAATCATTTTATTTCATATAACGTAACACGTGTTATATGAATTTTTGGAGAATTATTACTATTAAGTCTACATCGTTCACATACTTTTCTCGGCATTCCATTGCCAGACCATTTCATTCGTCGTAAATAAATAGACTCGCAACGGGGACATTTACATTCTATTCTTTTTGCTTGAATTATTTCTACTGAAAAGTCTAAATCGTATCCGTCATATTTAGTTACCATAATTTTAATGGAGCCTATGAGAGGAATCGAACCCCCAACTTTCTCCTTACAAGGGAGACACTCTGCCAATTGAGTTACATAGGCATTAAGGTTGATGAATGGGAAAGGATTCCTCCAATCCCATTCATATAATTAAATGTTAAATAATAAGAGAATTACTAATATATGAAAACCAAAACTTGACATAAGAATATAAGTTATTACAAATGATAAATTTTTTTCATTCTTCCATATATGTTTTTCAACAAACTCTTTTATAGACATATATTCACCTACATTGAAAAATCGGCAGCATCAGTAAAGTTTGCTGCATTAGGATTTTTCATCCATGCTGCAGTTGTTACCATACTTACATATGGGAACCCATCTTCTTTATGTAATGCCTGTCCAATAAACTGACGATTTTTTATTGTCTCAAAAGATATATTCATTTCTTGTTGCTCAACATCTCTTTGAAACTTAGTTTTAATGAATCCTTTAAGAACATTTTTGACTCTTTCATCTTCCTTTGCTTCAACTTTCTTAAGTTCATCAAGGATGTCCTTAATAGAGTTTATGTTAGCTGATGCAAGAGGAACCCTCATTTTAGGAGGCGGTGTGTTCTTACCAAATTTCTTTGCAAACCATATAGCAACACTCCCATAGCTTTCTCTGATAAGAGGTTCCCATATTGATTTCCAATACTTATAATTCGGAGTTCTTTCAACACCAATAACATCTCCGTTTAAAAGGATTATAGCACCAACCATCTTTGGAACTATTTCAAATTCAGCTATAAATGTGCTAAGCTGTTTATCAAAACCTTGTAGAAATAATTCAAGATGACCTTTATTTAAAAGACCCAATTCTTGATTGAATTCTTTAATAACTGGCCACAATTCCTGATATGAAGTACTGTTTTTTGTCATTGTTGCAAATTCTCTCATCGCCCAAGGTAAAATAGACATATGATAATCAGAGTCAGATCTTATACTTCCACCCTGAGAGTCTTGAATACAACGAGCTTGCTTTGTTGTATAACTCCCTCTGCCTTTCATAAAAATACCTTTAGGAGATGAATGATTTTGTGCAGTTTGTTTAGACATTACAGCTCCACCGGTAGGAAATATTGTTGGAGCATTACCCAAGTTTTTCACATTTAATGTACCATAATCTCCGGTACTTGCTTCAATATTTCCAATTGGTGCTTCAAAACTATCATCGACAATGTCTGATAATAATGGGATGATTTGCATAAATCCCACTGACTGCATTCTTCCAGGTGTGCATCCTTTTAAGATGCTTGCAATTGTGATTTCTTTCATTGCGTCACCTCCTTCTTTTTCTTCGGTGCTTCAAGCATAGGTAATATCATTTGTAATAATGATTTCAGTCCATTCATAGGGTCAACTTCCAACATTGGTTTGAAGAATGTTAGTCCAACCGCTTCAGGTTTTGAGATAGGCATAACAGGAATTAAATCACTAAGTTGTCTAACTCCTTCTTTTGCCTCAGCTGCACTTACAGGATTTATATGATAAATGGGAAGATTCCACCCAAGTCTTCTTACAACTTGAATGACTTCATGTGTTCTTCCTGCTGGAGCATTTTCATACCCATCACTTATAATAAATACTGCGTCAGGTTCATTTTCCAAAACTTTAGCAAGAGACATTGCTAATGAAGAGTCACCCATTGGATAAGAAAGTCCATCCTTTGAATAACCTCCTGCAAATTCAATGTAATAATTTTCGCAAGCATGTTTAAGCATTTCTCTTGTGGCACTTGCTATTGAAATAGGACGCATATGCTGCTCACCACTTCCTGACATTGAATAAGAACCGTCAAATACAATTCCTAATCTTCCATATCTGAAAGGTAATGATTGAGCTGCTTTTCTTGCTTTCCCATTAATTGCATTTTTAATATCTTTTGACATACCCATTTTATAGGCGTATATAAATAACTCTGCCATTGGGAATTTCTTTGGATTGAATGTAACAGCGACTCCCTCTTTCTGTGCTTTATTTTGGACCAACTTCTTTTGCTTTGTTGTCATAGTTTTCTTGGTCAAATTAAGCATTTCAGCTTGAGTGGTTTTGGAATGATATGTACTCCTTATCCCATCAAGAATATCAGGAGGTAAAATAGCTCCTGCTTTCAAGTCAGTTTTAGCGTCGCCATAAGCTTTAAGCATCTTTACAGTATAATCCATTTTGATACCAAGTATAAAAGCAATACATTGGATCATATCACCGTCTGACATTTTAGGATTTTTAAATTTGAAAATATCTGCAGTAAGATAATCCATCTCCTTTTGATCAAATGATGCAACCAATGGAGTTGATAAATCTTTCAGATTATTTTCTAATATTGCTTTCACAATATTTTTATAACGTATACCCCAACAATGAGTTAACACTTTTAAAACTTTTGGTTTATATTTTACTGACCAAAGTTCTAAAGAGCGAGACCCAAGGATATAAGTCAACATTACACGTCGTGTCCTTGAGTTATTCACTTTATTGTCCACCATTTCAACAAACGTATTAAGAACCTTGTTTGGTTGGAGTTCTTTTAATAGTTTATTGATGATGTCATTTTCGGTATTGATTGGTAAAGTACTTTTTGTATTTCCTCTCCATGGATTTGATAACAATGCTTTAAATGCAGCTTGTCTTGCAAATTCAATTGCTCCTGGAAGGCAAAAAATACTTGCGTAAATACCCCTGTCTATGGCAAATACGTTTCGATGGAGAGTTTTCCTTGCTAACTCCATCTCTTCTTTTGTCTGGTAATGTGTATCTTTGCTTGTGTCAACTGCTACAAGGTTAAGCAAAGATAATGTAGCGTCAGCTAATTCTTCAATCTTCTTAGTCGGTAAGTGATCGAACGTAATGTGCTCTGGTAGTCCAGACTTTTGTACTAATTCCATTTTCTTTGTGCTCCGATGATTTCATTATTCAGTTTTAAAATGGCGGCGGGTGAAGGACTCGAACCTTCAGATTCAATCTTATTAGGACTGTGTCTTTACCATTATTCTAAAGTAACTTTAAAAGTCCCTTAAAGGGTAAGGTAAAAATTACAAGAAAGTCGATTTGACTAACCCGCCATTTATATCATTTATCCAAGTAGTCCAGTTGATTCTTTCTTCAACTTGATTTCCTGAATAAGATCAAGACCTTCGATGAGTTTCATCATCACATGGTCTTTTCTCTTTGTGTTATTGGAAATTGCTTCAAGCTCTTCCAGGGTCTTCCCACTCAAGAACTTTTGTGCCTTTTCCTTGAAACCTTCTCCGGTAAGTTCTTCAACGTCGCCGCCTCTTACAAGATAAGCTTTTCCGTCTTCTTTTTCAATTCTTGCATCACCCAATACGCCGGAGTTAATGATACTTTCAACAGCAACTTTAAGAGCAATACCCTTGATGTCTTCTTTCAATGTAACTTCTTCAATTTTAAATCCTACTAATTTTGCAATCATTTCTTCTTCCTCCTTGTCTGTAATTTCAGTCTTCTCTGATGTAATTCCTATTGGATTTCTCATTGTGACTAATTCATGGTCAAATCGTTTTGTATGGGAAATAAAAAGATCTTTCGGTGTATCATCATCTAATCTTACATGGATGAAAAATTTCTCATGTTCTCCATACTCAACATAGCTTAGCATCGTCTTGATACCAAACAATTCAAAAATAATATTAACGTCAGTTGCGTCTGTCTTAAATTCAATTAGTTTTTCTCGAGAAATCTCGTAAACAACTGCTCTTCTCATTTCTCATTCTCCTAAAAATATAAAAATGGTCGGGGGGGCAGGAATCGAACCTGCAATCTCATTTCCCACAAAAATGCGTTTATCCTAAATTAACTTTTTGTAGTCCCTAAAAGGGTAGATTAAAAAATCAATATTTTTTTTAAACTTCCCCCCGATAAATTGTGTTTTAAAAAATTAGGCAGAATAATAAGGACCCTGAAAACCTCTCCAGCCACGGTAAGGTGTGAAGATTCCTTATCAATTCTGCCCATTATGCCGAGACCCCTCTCAGACATAAAAGTATTATGAATTATAATTATGAGGACAGACCAAGCGATTTAGGTCATAAAATAATAATAATTCATAAAGAGTTGGAGAGTATCAGGTTCGAACCGATATATCATATCCGAAGATAAATGTTTTGCCCGACAATTTTCTACCCGCATGCCAACGCCGGAAGGTAAATCGAAAATTGTACTTTAAACTAACTCTCCATAAAAAGGTGACGGGGTAAGGTAAATAGCACTGTGTTGTTTATCGTCAGATTTACGGTCTGATGCCTCAACCATTGGGCTATACACGCAAAGGAGCGTACAACGGGACTTGAACCCGCAAGATTTCTAAAGTACCATAAAAAGTCCCCGTATAAATTCTTAAAACTTTTACTAAACTAAGGTAGGGTAAAAAGCATATCGTAAAATTAATGTCCGGACTTGAACCGGAAACATCTTGCTTAGTAGGCAAGTACTCTAACCAATTGAGCTACTTTATTTTCTAAAATGCCTCTTTGAGTCCTTAGCTTAGTAAAAGCTTTAAAAGTAAAATTTTAACAGGGTAAGGTGAACAGCACTGTAATACAAATGTTGATTCCAAAAATCAATGCCTTTACCAATTTGGCCATATCCCCGGTTTGTGGTGGAGAAAATAGGATTCGAACCTATAAATATTCTAAAGTACCATTATAAGTCCCTGTTAAAAATTTTAATTCATTAAAAATAAGTTTTGACATATTTTAAATTGAGGTAGGGTAAAAAAGTAGCTTTGGAGTATATTGAAGGAGTTGAACCTTCGACATCAAAATTACAAGTTTTGTGCTCTACCAACTGAGCTAAGTATACGAAAATACCTTTTAAAAGTCCTCAATTTAAAATATGTCAAAACAAAATTATTTATATTCTTTTTTATGCCCATCATCACTTTTAAGCTATGTTACAGAAACTCGTATATCACATAGACCCGAAATCTAATGATATATCTTGAACTGCCTACAGGACTTAAATGTCAATAAAATTCTTTCGGGTTTTCACTGAGCACGCAATGATGAACACAAAGAAAAATATAAATACAAAAAGTATGAGGGACTCGAACCCCCAACCTAACATTGATTTATTCAAAGTTTGCTCTACCAATTGAAGCTAATACTTTCTATTAGTAAATAATATATATAGCAAACTCTATTTATCCAAAATTTTTGATGGAAGCGCCGACCGGAGTTGAACCGGCATATTCGAGTTTTGCAGACTCGTCCCTATCCATTTCGGGTCACGGCGCCACATCACTTAATTTATAATATGTTACATAAAGAAAAAATAGCATCTTAAAACGATAATTCAGGAATATGAACTCGATATTCTTTCCCATCATATTTCCATTGAATATAAAATGATTGAGATCCAAAGTGCATAATCCATAAGAATGCCACAAATAAAAATCTAAGAAATAATACAAAATAAAATATTTGAAAATTAATTTCTTTTTTAAAAATTTCTATTATTATAATCAATGGAACTGCTATTGCCATACTGAAAAATAATAATACCATTATACCAAAAAGTGTTTCCATATTTCGCCTATTCAAAAATGGTGGAGATGGTGAGAGTCGAACTCACGACTTCGACCTTGCAAGGGTCGCACTCATCCCACTGAGTTACATCCCCACTTACTTAAAATATATTTTTCTATAAAAGGAACTATTTCCTTTTTAAATCTTGAATGGTACATTTTATGATGATTTGGACAGAGGTAAATTAAATTTTCTTTTCTGTTATCAGTATTATCTTCATTAACATGATGAACATCTAAAATCTTATTGAAATTGCATATTATACAACTATATGAATTATGTCTTTTGCATACAGTTTTATAATGAAGTTCACCCTTGTTTTCCATTGACTCTACATTTACTTTAGCAGAAAAGGATCTCGCACATTTATCAGAGCAATAATATCTATCTTTAGTAGGGAATTTATATTTTTTTTCAACAACTATAAAATCTTTTTTACAATTATTACAAATTACTGTAAATTCTTTATCTTCCCCACATTGAATAATAGATCGTTTTTGTTGTGCAAGTTTCATATTATCTGTACTGCGTTTGTTTGGATTTTCATTACACCATCTTGAATGATTACCTTTTTCAGATAATGTTTTAAAATCAAACTCTTTATCGCAATACTTACATGTCCACATAAAATTATATTATCTATTTTTTGAATGATATTTTTTTGGTGTTCCAGGGCAACGTTTATGAATAACAACTTTTGAGCTTCCATTAACGATAGTTCTTTTATTCCCAGTACCTTTACCAATTTTACATTTACAATTAGGACATTTGCTCATTCGCTTTTTTCTCCCTTCGCTTTATTTGATCATTTAAGATTATTATACCGCCACACAAAGTCATCCATAATATCATAGGAATTGGATTACGAAATTTTAACACCCCTACAACTTCAAGTAAGAATGATGTTAATGCTCCAATAAATCCTCCCCATGACATTTTAGCTAATGTATCTATTAATTCTTTCATAACTTTCTCTTTTTCAATTGGTCATTTAATATTATAATTCCTCCACAAAAGATTAACCATATTGTTCCAGTAATCCTATTAAAATAGGTATTGAAAAATACATGATCTAACTATACTGTTAGAGTTAATATAAAACTTAACCATGCTGGAAGTTTAAAATTCTCAGCAAATGTAATAAGAATTTCTTCTTCTCGTTTAGTCATAATTCACCTACGCGATTCGGTCAATTAACTTACTTATAGAGTCCATTATTTGCATTATCTTATCAATTATGTCAGGACTTCCTCCTGCAATTAAACCGCAAAACATAAAGAATATTATAAATCTTCCAATCCATTGAATTAGCATAGAATCAGAGTCAAGTACTAATTTTGGAGTTTTCATATTTACCTTCCTAGCATTTTTAATCGTAGGTCTTTATTTTCAGGTAATAAGAGATACTCTCCCATTCTACATAAATCTTCCGGAGACTCTTCAATTTGTCCATGAGAATGACATGGAGTTTCATCATACCATGTATAATGATGAATAAGACATTCACATAACAATTCATCTTCGTCTATGTATAAATTGGGACAGATTTTCCCAGACTCTTTAAACATAAAAGTCTCTTCACTTTCCAAATTAATTGTCTGTTTAATCATATCAGGTTTGATAATTACAACACCCAATTGAATACAACAGTAACCACATCTTAGACATTTCATAATTCACTCTTCGATTATTTCATTTAATTATTTATTTCTTTTTCGTCTCGATGGTTCCTTTGATTTTTTTAGCTGACAAATCCCTCCTCGCTCCAAAAAGTCTTTCATGCAAAATGGACAAAACTTTGTCCCGGCGACGTTAATCAATTTATCATGTTTAACATCAATTCGTCCATGAGTCTTGCATATAAAGACATTCACCATTTTAACTTTTTTCTTGCGATCTTGATTGAAATTTAAAAAGTCATTGCTGGTTGAAACAGGGATATTTTGAAACATATAAACCTCATTATTTAAAGTTAATAATTAAGTTCTTCCCAATTGTCTTGCTAAAATTATCGAAACATGAAACCTCCTTATATTATAATGGTGACCCGGGTGGGATTCGAACCCACGACCGCCTGATTAAAAGTCAGATACTCTGACCGGACTGAGTTACCGAGTCATTATGGTGGAGATAGAGGGATTCGAACCCTCGACACCCCAAGTGCAGTGCCGGCATTACCTGCTTTGGGCGCTCTTACCGCTAAAGCTATATCCCATTTTTACTTTTTAACAATTTTAAATTCTGGAATGAGTTTATTTGCATATATTACAAGATTTCTGAATACATGTGCAAATAATATTTTAATAGAAAAAGCAATTATATAACCAACACATATTAATGGCCAACATGTGTAAATATACATACATGCTAAAGTTACTTCAAAGTAACCAATTTTTTCATCATCAGGATCTTTATGTCTATCTTTTTCACAACTTCCAGTTGTGAAGAATTCAAATACATTAGGAAATATATGTCTAAATAATATTGTTCCTATGAAAAGAGTACATACAAAATAAATAAACCAAAATATCGAAGAACCTAATACACCTAACATAAATTTTATCATTTTATATATTCCTTTTTTCGCATTTTATTTTTTCACAATTTTAAATTCAGGGATGATTTTATCCATAAATAGTACTACTTGTTTGAATACATTCATGATTCCTACTCTTGTAAGGAAATACATAAAATAACAAAGCACTATAACTGGCCAAAATAAATAACTACAACCGACTGCGGCAGTTATATCAAAACCATCAATTGATTTTTCAGATTCCCCAGTTGTATAGTTGAGATAAGTCTGAGGAAATACTTTTTTAAATACGATTGTCCCTATGAAACAAGATATAACTCCATATATAATCCAGAATACCGAAGAACCCAATACACCTAACATAAATTTCATATCAACTTCCTTTTTGCATTTAATAAATGGAGCGAGAGACGGGACTCGAACCCGCAGTGCTTACGCGCCAGCTTGGAAGGCTGGTGATCTACCAGTTGATCGACTCTCGCTTAATCTTCATAAATATCATCTAAAGATTGTTTATTATCCATAAGTCTTCTTAATCTACTTACTGTTATTTCTTTCTTTAATTTTCTCTTGATTTTAAATCTATGTTTGTTTATTTTTTCAAGTACATTTGCATTAGATAAAACTTGAAGATATGTATATATAGTTTTATCAAAATGTAAATCAAGATCATCGTTAATATTAATTCCCATGACATTTACTTTAGTAAATTCATGACCTATATCATGATCAATTAAATAACCATATAATAAATGCCATGCGCTAACTTTGCCTCTATTATTTTTCATGTAATTCATAATTACCTCATGCAAATAAATCAAAATCAATGTTATTATGAATCACTTGTCTTAATTTGCTCCAAGTTGCATTTTCACCTAATCGTTTCATCAACTCGAATTTATTTTTACCAACTCTTTCAAGACAACCAACTCTTATCAAATTATTAATATAAACAGTCATTGTGTCCTGAAAAGTTTTTTCAAAGCTGTCATGTAAAATACAAATATCCATTTTTGTAAAGACATCCCCAATATCTTTATTTTTTAAAAATGTAGTCATTATGTTCCACTTATCCATAATTCACTCGCTTTCAAATATGTCATTACAAAACCAAGCTTTCCAATCACCCTTTAGGTAATTTCTAATTGTGGTAATTTTAATTCCCTTTGCTAATCTATTTTTAATTTCATATTTACCATTAGTGACAGTTTTAAGTGCTCCACATCTCTTTGCTATGTATATATAACTATCAATTGATTTACTAAATTGATTAATAAAAGGATCAATATTTTCATCTTCCCACATTTCAATAAGTTCTAGTCTTGTAACTATTTCATTTAATTCTTTTTCTCTTAAATAATTAACAAACTTTTCCCATTTGTTTTCCATATTTCACTCTTCAAATATGTCATTCATAAACCAAGATTTCCAATCCCCTTTTACCATTTGTCTAATGACTGAAATTTTCGCTTTTTTAGTTAGTCTTCTTAATATTTTATATGTGTCAAAACCACTTTTCTCAATGGCACCCGCTTCAACGAGATCATTAAAATATCCGTCAATTTTATTGTCTATAACTAATACATATTTGTCTTTTATATTACGATACAAAATGTCTTCTTTTGTAAATTCATGACCTATTCTTTTTGTTCTCAGATATTTTTTAAGTTCGCCCCATGTAATCATATAGATTCCATTTCGAATAAATCATTACAAAACCATGATTTCCAATTACCGTTCACATAGTCTATAATGTTTTCAAATGTTGCATCATTTGCTAATTTTTTCTCAAGAATATATAAACCTATAACTTGTGATTTTAAAACTCCAGCATCTATTAATAATTCAACCCTTTTATAAATTTCAGTAGTATCAACATCATCTATATCTTCCTCATCTTCTACATTTAAAGGAAAACGATGAGGAAGAGTTTTAAAACAATGGTCTAAAATTTTAAAATATGGTATTTGATCACCAATATTCTGAGCGTTTATATATTCAGAAATCTTTTCAAAAATTTCCATAATATCACTTTAACAAATATTTCCACCAATGTGTTTCACCTGCCATGTTTAAGCAAGTCCATTTAGTGCCTTCATCGAAACCTTCCTTAAATAAATGCCAATGAGCAAAATACCATAAAGAAGGTCGATATTTTTTTAATAATACTGATAAAGCTTTCCTACTTGGGTCATTATACTTTTCACTATCTCCCTCAACTTTAAATTCAGTTGGACAAGTATGTGAAATTATTATGTCAACCTTAACATCAGGTAAATTATAAATGTCTCTTTGAGAAATTAATTCTTCAGGAAACCAGTCATATCCTGGAGTTCTCAAATTTTTGTCAATTGAGTCGCCCCCTCCCATAAAGAGAACAACTCTTTTGTCAGGTAAAGTTAACGTAGATCCCCTTTTCATATAGAAAACATTAGGGCAGATCTCGTTATCTTTTACCTCATTGAGCTTTGAAAATTCTTCATGATTTCCATCGCACCAATATATCTTCGTATTTGGATTTTTCATTCCGCATACTTTATATTTGTTCTTCTTTCTATAGTAACCATGATCTTCATATGGCACTTCTTCCATACTTGGCCAATAACCAAAGTCACCGCATTGAAGAATAATATCAGGGTTCTTAGTATTAATTAATGTATTTAAATATCTCCAATTCCCATGAGTATCACCACATACTATAATCTTCATTTTTTCATTGAGTTTATAAATGCTAAAATTGCTGAAACTCCTCCAGCGCAAGCGCCTGCTCCAAAAGTTATAATACATGAAGTCATGCGATGTTCTATATTAGATGCCATTAAAAATAATATCAGCCCAGCTACAGAAAGTCCTGCTATGACAATATTAACATTTTTCTTTGGGATCTCTGCTTTTATTTTTATCATTTTTAAAAGTTCCTTCTTTTCTTAAATGCAATGTATACTTTACTAAAATCATAAGACAGACAAATAACATCCCTGCTATAAAACCACAAAAGCATTTGAAATATACCATCTCGATTTTAATCATAAACACTACCATGAGAGCTATAGCTAAAATAGTCCATGTAAATAAAAATATTAAAGCATTTTTATGATTATCTTTTTCATGCTGCTTCGGCGTGTTCCCAATCTTCGACTTCATATAATAGACTGCTCCCAGGAACTAACTTCCTTGTATAAGATGTTGATTGAATGAAAACTCTATATTTATCAATTGCTTTTGGAGAAAGATATTCTGCATCAGCGCCTTTACATTCACTCTTAGGACGCCACTCAACAAGTCCGAGCATTTCTCTACACTCAGAACCATTAAAGAAATCACCTGATTCACGATCCATCATTATAATTTCCTTATGAGGTTGGACTTTATATCTCTTTTTTCCATATCTTACCAGCTCATAAAAACCTCGACCAGTCTTGAAGTCAATTCCTTGCTCTTCAATAAACTCTCGAATCTTAACATCTTCAAAGACTTCAATTGTTTGAAATCTTCCAGATGGAACCGGGTTAAGTCCGTCCTCCTCAAAAGCATATTTTGTCCTTGCAACAACGTCAGGTCTTGGAGATGTCCCATAACTTTCATATGAAACTTCTTCTCCTCTTAATGCGCCAATTGACATTGCAAGACCCCGAGTCATTCGGTTGCCTTTTTCAATCTCATTTGCATATTGATTGAGAGCTTCATCGCTATCTTGCTTATAACATATACTCATTAGCAAGTCTGTAACATAGTTGAATTGATCAAGTGTTAAATAAAACCCACCTGTCTTTTCTGCAATTTCTGTATAAAAAGGTTTGGAGTGCCTTCTTATTCCTGGCATTGCATGAACTCCATATACATTAATTCCCGCTTCCATAAGGAGTCCTAACTCATTTCGCCAGTCAATCTTTTTTGTATTTTCATGATGATTTGGACCATGAGGTACATCATCTCCAATCATTACAACAATTTTTGATCTTCCTGATTGCCACGTCAGTTCAGTTCTTGCTTCATGAAGAACTAGCTCATAACATTCCGGAGTATCTCCGCCAAATGTTCTTTCTACATTATTTACAAATCTTGAAACTTCATTAACGTCTGTTGAGAAATCCATAATCTTTGTTACATATGCACTTCTAGCATCACAATAATCACCATGAGCAATTATTGCAATTCTTAAGTCGGGTATGTCTTTGAAAAGTCTTTTAACTGTCTCAGTAACATTTCGTCGTACTTGTGTGAGACAAGGATACATACTTCCTGTTGTGTCAAAGGTAATGCAAGCATCAATAGAGGTATTCATCAAAGTTTCCTTTTTCAGTTATCTTACTCTTATCCTTACATCATCATTTGGTATAAGGTCATCTCGAGTAATTCGTTTATAATAATCTTCAAGTTTCGAGTGTAATAAGCATCCAAATTTATAAGGATTATTAATAATCAAATATGGATGTTCACCATCTTCATCGTGAGTTGTAACCGGACTTAATAAATCACCGACTGGAATTTTACCACATCGGTATCTCATTCCACCATTATGATTTACAACTACAATTGTTTCTTTTAAATGATCACACGTGTCACAAGATAACATATTCTCTATTCCTTTATTTCCTTTAATCCATCTCTATCAACTCTATATAACTTTGGTTCATGTGCATTATATGAAAATGATAATTTGTTAGAATCTTTATTATCAATTGAATATATAAATTCAATAGTATCAATGTATCTATTGTACTTAAATGATATACTTTTATCACATTTATCATATTTAATAATGCAAATTTCTTCACCATCATATACAATTGTATCACCATTGAATGATATTTTATTTCCAAACATGTCTGAATATGTTTGAGTCGGTATTCTATGAATATTAGTGCATGATGATAAAAATAATATAATGGGTATAATTAATAACCTTTTCATTTATATCCTTCCATTTTTCGTAATTCGTTAATGTCTAAATATTCAAATCCTTGTCCACATGAAATACAAAAATCCATTGAAAGAAGTTTAAAAGTTTTCTGATCTCTTGAAACTAATAAATATCCATCATCACATTTTGGGCAAATAGATCTATAAATAGACTCTTCACTTGCTCTCGTTAATTCGCTATGCTTAACTTTCTCAGTTTCGTTATGCAGATTTTTCATTATTCTTCCTTTAAAAATACATGACGGTCACTCTTGCCGGAGCTGTCTAGTCCGGTTAGCATTCACGAAGTTATTGATTTTGAGGATTAAATCAACTCCGCTACATTTCCTTCAACAATATCACCTCATGGTGGTGCTTTCTCTGCTTAATTGTTATAAGATAACTTATACGCAGTCTTGTAGATATGATGAAGTATATCACCCCTTTTCCAATGTGACAGACCGTGAGTCCGGAACCCTCAGCTCACTCGTCGGGATAAGTCCTTTTCGCTGTCATGTAAATCGTGGTGGACCCGAGAGGATTCGAACCTCCAACCTTTCGGTTATGAGCCGAAGGATCTACGCAATTGATCTACGAGTCCAAAATCATAAAATGTCTTTTGTTTTTATTCTAAAAAATTTTTTAATTTTATAACGTCTTGTTTTCCAAGTTAAATAAGATTCCTCATCAAGCAAAACCCACTCTTTAGGAATTATATTTAAATCTTGTGTCCAAATTGCAAATAATCTAGTGGGTGGCAAACCTTCACCGAAGTGATAATATCTCCATTTACCACCCACTATAAATCTTGTCAATTTGAAGGCAGATAAAAACCCTCCTTCGATTAATCTCATAATTCACCTTAGTCAAGAAATACTACATTCGCTCCTCTAATTTCACCATTGACAACAACTTTGTGCCATCTTTTTAAAGTAATGGTTGCGTGATCAGGATGGCGAATAGTTCCTTTTACATATAAAGTAGGATCTTTCACCATTGGAGTCCAACTAAGTTTTTTCTTTTTAGGATATTTTTTGTATAATTTCTTTCTTTCTTCTTCAGTATATCCTGTTCTTAGTTTATCTCTTTCAGATTCAGTAAGATCACTATGTCCCCAAGGATCTGTAGCAACATAAACAACTTCTCCTCCGAAGCGATAAGCATATTGTGCAATATGAGGTTTTCCTCCAACACGTCCGGCGAGAATTAAAGGTTCATTTTTAAGAATGATATCTTCAGGATCTTTATGATCGGTGGGAACGAAAAACCACTCACCTTGTCTGACGAACCCATCATTCTTTCTTTTATTCCAGTTTTTTCTCTTTACTCCACTTCGTTTTTGGGCGTCAATAATCTCAGCTGGTTTAAGAGAGTCTTTCGCTGTATTGATATTTGTAGCACTGGCATTGACTTGACTTGAGAACCAATGTCTTTCGTCATGTCCGCAAAGAGCTTTTACCATATCAGCTTTTTCGTGAGGATTTTCTCTTGGGATTTTTGCATTGAGTAAGAGATGTCTATCTTTAGCGTCAATATTAACAATGTCAATGTCAACTTTATCAGTCACAACAATGTCGAAAAATTCTCCCTTTTTGTCTTCACTCACGTCTACTGTGAATCTATGTTCAGGTGGGGTATTTCGTCTTAGTCTTTCACCTAACATATTTAATCTGAATGTTCGTCCGATGAAGGGATTTCTTTCTCTTGGCGCTCTGATTTTAACACGCGCTCCCATCTCTTCGAACTTTTTAATTACGTTTTGTCTTTCCATTGTCTTACTACCTTGATTTTGATGTACATATTTTGCCATCACACGTCCTCCTTTGTTAGAGTTTTACGTGTGTGGCAGACCTCCCGCTGCTAAAATTGATCTATAAACCATTGTATTTCCTCCTTAAAATGGGTCAATTGGCATGCAAACAATATCATCTATACAACCTGTCACTTTTAATTTATATTCAGTTTGTCTTTTATACATCTTTGAAATAATTAAAGCATAACCTGCAGCTTCAAGAAAATTATTAAAAAGTCCAAACCAAAATGTTTTTCCAGTTCTTAAATCTCTTAATTCACTTTGATAATGATCAGCATATCTTGTTGATACATTATGCTGTATATCAATCTTTCCACCTTCTGGATGGAGTTTAATGAAACTTCTTTCATAATTGATGTTGATAAACCATCTTTTGTATAAACCGCTTTTTGCAAATGTATTATTTAAAATAAATTGCTGTGCATCATCAACTGCTTTTCGTACTTCTTTCTCATGTAGCATAATTGTCTCCAAACTTCGTAATTCGTCATGGTACCCCAGGCAGGATTCGAACCTGCGCGCAAACATTTAGAGTGTCCTGCTCTAAACCACTGAGCTACTGGGGCAGTTTAATTAAAGTAAGTTGAGTCCCTTAAATGAGTCATTTTGGTCTAAGCACGCGATTGAGGTTAATTGGTTACCTATATCTGGCTCAATAAATTTCTCATGAAATATACCGTCCATACTTAGTCTATGAAGGTATTTTTTCAATTGGTATTGACTTACTTTTAAATAAACAAACGTCTGTCTATCCCAGTTTATGTCAGGTCGCTTTGATGCAAATTTAGCGACGACGTGACCACCTTGTACTGCTTGCTGGGAACTACTTAAGTCATTTCGTATGAGGACATATAACTTCATTCCTTTGTCCTCCATTCTGTAATTTTCTCTTGTAACTCTTTTTTAATTCTATCAATCCAATCTTCGTCCGGTTCATTATCTTCTCTTGGGATTTCAATTTGTTTTCGTTTTCGCCCTCTTAATTCACAATAGGCGATGTGTTGATGTCTAAAAATAACACTATCCCAATTATCATGTTCTTCTCTAATTTTAGATGCAAGTGCTTTCTGTGTTTCTTTGAATTTTAAAAATGGATTAATTGTAGTCATTTTATGTTCTCCTTATAAATTATGTTTATTAAATTAAAATTATCAAATGTTAATAAACATATAAGGAGGTCCACGAATGACCTACGTATCAAAATCTTTGTAATTAAGCTACGTCATAATTTTCCCTTTCTTCTAAATAGTTTAAAAAAACTTCTCCAAAAAGATTTTTTTATAGGAACATCATTGGATGATCCTATAATTATAACTGTGGAAGGTTTAGGTTTGATCAATTCAAATTCATCTTCTGTAGCATCTTTATATTCATATATTTCTCTTTGCTTACAATCTTCACAAACCAAATCCTCCATCGAGTCATAATAAATTGGTTCATTATCGCATCCTATGTAATCACACATTAAAACCTTCCTATTAAAAAATTAAAATAAATTCCCTCTTATAAATTAATATATATAATAGGAAGGTTTATATTAAAACTTCAATTCTTTATCATCATCGTCTTTATTACATATTCTGAATAATTTCCAGATCCAACATAAGAACTTTCCTATACGATCTCCAGCTCTGTTGGGGCAGCGGGAGCAACGAAATCTAAAGGGACGTTATTCTTTACCGCCAAAGGTCCCTCATTTCCAACATCATCAACTGCTGAAAGACCTATATTATAAGTCCCATCAACATCACCAAGAAGTCCATTTAATTCAACTGAAGTAACATTTCCCAATGAATGTTTTGTTGAGGACATTGTTACAGCATTTGGAACTTCTTCAACATATAAATTATAACCTGTTACATCTGAAGCAGTACTTGCTTTCCATTTAAGAGTTTTTGTTTTTGCCATTTTTATTCTCCTTATTAAGTTATTCTAAGATTAATCCCTCAATTGGAGGGATTTGTGCATATACCCACCATGCTTGCTTTTCACCATTCATTCTTGAATTTTCAGGTTGGGTTGTATGAGACCAATCTGAAGTTTTAGTTTCTCCATCAACTAAAGTTATTGATCTAATTATAAATATATAATGACCAACTTTATTAAAAGTATATGTTGTTGATATACTTGTCGTGGACCCTAAATCTATGAGTTGTTCTGTCTCAGCATGATATGCTTTAATCTCATATATGATAATATTATCAATAGGTTCCCAACCAAGTTCAATTGTATCACCAACATAAACCCATCGAGTAGCGAATACATAATGACCTTTTTCAAATGCATGAATGTATGAAGCAAACATTGAAATAAGCATAAATGAAATTAAAATTATTTTTTTCATATTTACTCCAATATAAGGTCTTCAATAGGTGGTATTTGTGCATATATCCAAAAACTTCTATGTTCTCCATTTACTCTACAATTTTCAGATTCTGATGTTATTGTCCATGGTGATTCTCCAACATCATTTAATGCTCTTAATTTAAGAAAATAATGACCAACTCTTTTTAATACAAATGAAATTTGTATATTTGGAGTTTTCCCAAGAGCAGTTACTTGATCAGTTTCAACATGAATCAATAAAACTTCATATTCAGTTGCATTACTTACAGTGCTCCATTTAGCAGTAATTGTATCTCCTGAATAATTCCAATAAGTTGCATGATCATGAAGTCCTGGTTCAATTGCATAAACTGGAGAAGTAAAAAAAATAATAAGAAAGATTAAAATGATTTTTTTCATATTTCTCCTTTCTTATAAAAAATGGTAGCGACACTCAGATTTGAACTGAGAACACATGGCTTATCGGGCCACCGCTCTACCGTTGAGCTATGCCGCTTTATTTTTTAACTAATTCTAAATTTGTGTTTAATGCTGTTTTAGGTTGTCTGTAATCAAGAGTTCTTTCGCTTGTAGCGCCATGAGGAAGAGATATTTTCTTAACTGTCCCGCATTCCTTACACCAAAGTATTTCCTCATGTCCTAAAGATTGTATTCTGTCAGACATCATAGAAACCCAATTGTTAGTACCACAAGCACAACTTTTCACTTGTACAGCCATATTTCCTCCAAAAAAATTAATTGGCGGAGGGTAGACGAATCGAACGCCCACGTGTCACCGCGCCCAAGGGTTCAAGCCTTGTTGCCGACCATTCAGCGGTACCCTCCAAATTGTAAAGGGTGGCAAACACTTATAATTATTTACCACCCTACTCTTATTTATTGTACAACAGTTCCTTCAAATATAGTTTCACCACCATTTTCAACTAAAGCATGATCAATAGTCTTTTCAGTATCGTCATAAGTATTTAAATTTTTAACTCTTTTGAAGATTTGAGTTAGTACATTTCTTGCTCTTTTCAAAGTAATATTTCCAGTTACAATTGGATTTGAAGTCTTAAATGTAATGTTTAATCTTGCCATAATACTTTCCTCCATTATTGTTAATATAATCTCATTATTTTAAATAAGTATTCATTAATTTGTTCACAATTCAGGAGGTACTATCTTAAATTATTCGTGATAACCTTCATCATAAAATACTTTGTCAACTTCATCGATCCAATGCATTATCTCATCTGTCCCAATGTTATGTTCTGAATTGTTCTCACATTTAAAATCTAAATAAGCATTATCACCATCAGGACAAGTTGTGATATTTTGATCAACTCTTTTAAGCTGAATATTGTTATTATTAGAAATTGAAAATGTTTTAGTTGGAGTTTTATAATCAACTAAAATATTTCCTCCACATTCAGGACATTTTTTTAGAGACATTTTTACCACCTGTCAATTCGACAACTTACGTTATTGTTTCCCCAACAAGAACATTCACAGTCAACTTCAACTGATTTCGGTCTTCCATCACCTCTATTAAATACAACGTCAGTTTCATAATCATTATCTTCGTCTTCATATTCCCACGGGTCAAAACTAAAATTATATGCTCCAGGATATTTTGCTTTTATAACTTCAATTGCCACTTCTTCATATTCTTCGTCAGAGACACTTTGTGTTATAACTGAACAATAAATGCTTATAATTATAGCTCCACCAACAAAAATAATTCCTCCAATGATTTTTAACCAATCAATTAAATCTTCAGTTCGCATTTTAATTCCTTTCGCTATTCTCTAATTTAAATGGTGGGGACAGGCGGACTCGAACCGCCGACTCGGAGATTTTCAGTCTCCAGCTACTACCATCTGAGCTACATCCCCAATTTCATTCCCATAAATATTTATATTGATTTAAAATAAAAATTACAACTTTACCTATAATTAATTCTTTAAATTCAGAATGCATATATTTATGATGTGTAGGACACAATGGAATCAAATTTTCTTTTTGATTATTATTATGATTTTCATCAAAATGATGAACTTCTACTACATTTTCTTCATCACAAATTATACAACGTTTATCATGATAATAAAAACATATTTTTCTATAATCATTACTTTCATCAATTTCAATTTTATTAGGTCCACCAAAAAGAATATATCTACATTCTTGAGAACATGTTACACATCCTCTGTTCACAACTTTTTTACATATTGGACATAATTTCTTATGAATAGGATTTTCTTTGCATGATCTTTCATGTTGTTTAATACCACGAATTGAAATTAATTTATTGCAATGTAAACAGTTTGTCAATTTAGCAGAATATTGTCTTTGTCCTTCTTTATACGATGTCTTTAATTTTAACTTATTTTTTCGTCTAACTTCAGGACATTTTGCTACAAATTCACTGCAACAATGATTTCCATTTTTAAATGTTTTTATTGCATCATTGCCACAACCATATGAACAAAGCATAAATTTCCTTTATGGCGGAGAGACTGGGATTTGAACCCAGATGTGCTTTTACACACGTTCGATTAGCAGTCGAATGCACTACCTGATTATGCGACCTCTCCTTTTATTTTTTCTTTAATGAAATCATAACCTAAACTTATAAATCCCAATACAAATATTATTATAACTAAAATCCATAAGGTTATATAATCATAAGTTTCTTTCATTGGAACCTCTTTAATCAATTAATTCAATAACAAAGTCAACAAATACAACAAGACCTTTTATTATATTTTTAAATAATCTAATAAAGAATAATTTTATTTTATTGAGCAATGTCATTTATCGGTGTGCCTCCAATGAAACTATCATAGTATTGAAAATAAGGTACATATGTATTTTTGTAATAAAATTCAACTTCACCAAATTCAATTTTTTTACAAGCTGAATCAAATCTCATTGGACCAAATTCACCTCTTATATGAAGAGTTTGAATAATCTCATCAGCAACATCTCCATTGTCTACTAAAAGATTACCATTGTCCCATTGAAATTTTCCTTTAAATTGTTTATGAGTATTCAAAATAGATGTTACATAACTTTCTAATCCCATCTCTTTAACTCTCCTTCTTTATCAACTTCTAATATTTTATCTGCTCCAAGTTCATGTATTCTATAAGTCAAGTCTTGCATTTGATTTGCAAACCTATACATTTTTTCAGTTCCAACATTTTTAGTTTGTCGTTTTTCGCATGTCTCCATGTCAATATTCATCAATACAATTGTTGTGTCATAATTGTATTCTTTAGCATAGTCTATCCAACGCTTTGTAATGTAATAAGATACATTCGTTGAATCAAGAGCAATATTTTGTCCTCTTATCATAATTGCTCTTCCAACCAACTCATACATTCCTTGTAAAAGTTTATCAATATTAGGATTGAATGTAGATCCTGCTGCTAATCTAAAATCATCAAGACATAAAATTGTATGAGTATCTTTTTTATATTTATCAATGTATGTCGATTTTCCTGCTCCAGGAATTCCTACTGGAATAAATAATTCGGGATTCATATGTACGGTCCTATTATTTTTAGAAATCCATATATCCAAGGGATGAAAATGAAACAAAGAATAATAAGTAAAACACTTTTAATAATGAATGAATGTAATTTTGTATTATAAATAATATAATCATCTACCTTCTCACTAAAAAAAGTTCTTACTTTTCTTATCATAACATTTTCTCCCATTATAATTTAAATGGTCGGACATGTCCGATTTGAACGGCGATTGGTGCTCCCAAAGCACCCGTGTTACCAGGTTACACTACATGTCCGATATATGTATAGGACGAAGAGTCATTCTCCGCCCTATGAAATTACAATGTTATTTTAATTTTGCTTGATATCTTTGTTTTCTTTCAGCAGCTTCTTTTTTAAATCGTGCTGCCATCTCTGCTCGATTTTTATCTCTTTGTGCTTTCTGTGCATCCGTCAATGGTGCATTTGAAGCAATGAGTTCATCAATTTTGGCATTATTCATTACCGTCTTAACAGCTTCCCCTGAGCGTAACGCATCATATGGGAAGACAAACACTTGATTGTTTGGAGAATCTGCCATTCTCTCCATTACATCATATTGTCGATTAACAAGAATAGCTGAAGTCAAAGATGATGTTACAATCATATTTGATGCCGCTTTTGTTCTTGCTTTAATAATTTCAGCTTTACCTTCTTCTCTGGCAATATCTTCAGCTCGAGATGCTTGGGCGAGTGTTGCTTCAGCTAAGGCAGCTTGTTTTTCATCTTCCAATAGAGCTTCCTTAATTTCCTCTCGTTGATTCTTAACAACTTCAGGATAATCAAGATTTGAAACTAAAAGAGCTGATGTCGCAATTGGATATTTAAGCTCTTTAAATTTTGCAATTACAGCTTTGGAAATAGCTGCTTCAATTTTCTTTCTTTCTGCCCTTATATTGTCAGTAATATAAGGAGAAACAATAGCTCTTGAATTTGATCTAACAACATCCATCATTGCCAGTTGATAAAACTTTTCCAGTGAAAGAGAATACCCCTGTTGATCTCCAGTGTTAATTGGAATTGCAGGGACTTTATCTTTAATAACGTCAATTGTTGCGTCGGTGATATGGAATGAACCTAACCATTTAACGTCCACGTCCATATTAATGTCGTCTTTACACAGAATCTTCATAGGTTCTGTGAAACTTTTTAACTTTGTGTCAACAAAGTATACTTTATCACGTCCATAAGCTGTATAAGAACCACTCTTTTTAATTGTAGTTCCACCACTTGCTGTAAGCACAATTACTGTAGTGCCGGGTGGGACAACTTTTGATTGACATGAAATTGTAGTCAGAGTTAGCAAAACTGCGAGAATCATTACAATATTAAAGTTTCGACGATTCATTAACTTTTCTCTCCTTTAAGGTGTTTTCGGTTGAGGCACATTTGCCTTCATGAAATCTTCAAAGTTTTCGCTGCTTTTCTTCTTTTGTTCAATTATTCGCTCTTCTCTTTTTTCCTCCTTTACTTTTTCTAAATTTTCATTTGATTCTACAATTGCCTCGGGAGTTTCTGGTATATATTCTTCTGCTTGTTGTGCGACTGTCTCAGCTCCCATATCACTCAATTTCTCTGGTTGCATATTTATTGCAAAGAAAAATGTGATAATTAATATTACACAAATCCATATTCCAGGAATCGCTATTGAAAGATTTTTCCATAATGTTGAATGGACTTTATAGGAGTTTGTCTTTTCCTCACCTTTCAAATTAAGTTTGATGATTTCCTTTGACCTGTTCTTAATAAGCATAGATAAAAAGTAAGTCAAAATAATTCCACCAACACACCACGCATACATCATTACATCAATGTAAACATTACCAATCTGCATTTCACTCTCCTTCGTTTAATTTTTTAATTGCTTCATTCGCGATTTCTTCAGTTAATCCATTTGTCATATAATCAGTTTGAATTAAATGATCCATTAAGTCTTCCATATCATCATCGTCATCTAAAATAATAAATTTACAGTCTTCTCCAAATTCATCTAACCATTCTTTAATTTCAGTTCCTCGATATGTTTCTCTTGATACGTCATATAATAAGTCTGGAGTCTCTCCAATAAATTCGCCTTTTATATTAGCAGTTAATAAAAAATCATAGTGATTCTTATGTCTTCTCCAAGTGCTAGATAATACAATCTTAGCACCTGTTTCCTTGATGATTCTATTTAATTGTTTGACACATTCAATAGATATCTTAAGGACTCCTTCCCCACCCTTTACTATTTCAGCAGGATGAGGATTTTTCCCATTGTCATTCCAACAATCAACGTGATTAAGAACTCCATCAACATCAAGGAAAATTATCTTTTCCATTATAACTCCTCTTACCAAGTAATATATATAGTCATTATTTAATTAACCAAAATAAGCATTGAGTGCCCATCCAGCTGAAAATACAATGCCCATAGCATAACAAGCTAATGAAATGAATGGAGTTAAAAAGTCATAGTCAGATGCTTTTTCTTTTCCTATCATATATCCAACTACAAAGAATGCTGATGTAAACACTACTGGAATGATCCAATGTGGTAAAGTTATTGTAAACATAATAAATCCTTATGGGGTGAGCGACGAGACTTGAACTCGCAACCACCGGGACCACAACCCAGCGCTCTACCATTGAGCTACACCCACCATAAAACATTATTCTTTACATGAAACTGTAAGACAACCGCAATGTGTACAAAGTTGATCGCTTACATAACCTTGACATTTATCTTCCCCATCGCCTCCTATACAATGATATTTTCCCCCATTCTTAATATATCTTGGACAATCATTATAATCGACCGGGATCATACCTGCATCTTCATATTCTTGACAAGGAATTGTTTTCATTTTAAGGTCCTGTTTTCTTTAGTAAAGTATTAAAAATATCAGAAGCTTTTTCCTTTCCAGCACTAGTTGCTTCATCAATCTTTTCCGCTTTCTCTTTAGCATAACCAGAGACATTTTTATCAAATTTATCAACAACTTGACCTATTTGAGTTGAAATTTGCTTAACTTCAGTGACAGCTTGATCACCAACTTCTTTTACTTCAGCTATCATAAAAGAAGCAACTATAAGCATTATCAACAACTCAATTAACCACGACACCCAATTATTCGCTATAATTTCCATTATCTTATTCATTAGAATACCTTATTCCCTTTCATTTTATTATTAAACATTGATTTAATAGCTTCATCACCTCTTCCCATTTTGATTAAAGCTTTTGCAACATCTGAGTTGAAGTTATCACCTTGCATATAAATCAAGTTAATAAATAACAATTTTCGCATGATTGAATTTTGGTCATTAATAACTTTCATTAATGTCTTAAACTTTTTTCGTATATTTGGTTCTGTCATGTCAGCATTATCAATATTATTAAGAAAATGCTCAAGTCCTTTTGCATATTTGTCGGTTGTATCAATGTCAGTAAATATTGATTTCAATGAAGCTTCTTTGTCATTTAAAAAATTCATCAATAAGTCATCAAACATTGTGAATCTCCCAATTATTTCTTTTCTCTTTATCAAACGAGATTAAAATTTTATCTTCCTTATCCCACATATACCAACATTTCCATTTAGTACTTGCTGTGTATTTATTTGTTAAGATAAGAAAGATTAATTTAATTTTTAGCTTGAAGTCTCTCATATTCTTCCTTCGCAAATTCACTGGCGTATGCAATTAATAACATAACATCGCACTCATAAAATCCTGAAGCATTGAAACAATTAACTTCAATAACTTTTAAACCATCCGCTGTTTGACATATATCAAGAGTATAAGCTTTCTCAACTTGCCAATCAGCTCTTGCAATTGATAAGGCAAATTCAATAACATTTCCTGGCATATCAAAAGCTTCCGCTGATTGATATAACCTATTGTGTTTCTTATACATTGAACCTGTCACAACTTCTTTATCAATTACAACAAATCTCCATTCTGCCCAAATATCTTTAACAGAACTTATTGTAACTTCTGATTTAATGGTTATGTTTTTAAATTGACTAGTTGAATCATTAATGACGTCATACCATTTTTCAAATTCATACTTATCAAAAACATCACCTGAGAATAGTTTAAAATCAGAGTTTGGTCTTATAAATAATGGAGGTCCGTCAAAATGATCTAATACTTCATATATTTTCATAACCTTAGAGTCATGATTTAACCATTTTTCCCCATATTGTTTTCCCCATACGCTTGGTTTAAATGTCTCCTCATTAAACCACATACCTGGAAAATATTTACCGCTTTTAACTATGTTCTTTAATAATGTCGTAGTTCCATATGCTAAAACAGGACCGTCATGGTCAGTAATTCCCTCTGGTAAACAATCTGCAAAGGGAATTATTTTAACTAAGTCATATGGAAGCTCTTGTCTTTCAAAGCAATTGATCATTTTATCAACTGCTTTTTCTTTAAAAATATTTGTCTGTAATATCCATTTGGTTTTCATCGTACTATCTTTTTATCAGCATATTCACAATCACGACCATCACATACTGCTGTAACAATTACAGGTAAATTATCTCGATTTGTGCCAATTGCCCAACATAACATATGAGATTTTAAATAAGATTCTGAAAATCTTGTTCCCGTATTTGAACAATCATCACATTCACCTGAAAATAAATCATCGCAATTACAAGTTATATTACGCATTTCTGAATGATCTCTCTTCACATATGTTTGCATAGTTTCAATCATAATAGGTTTTATAGCATAAGAAACATCTTCTACGCTGTGAGATGTTGAGGTCATTGTTGTGGCAGTTCCAAATATCATTGGAACTACAATTGCGCAAACTATTCCAATTATTGCAATTACTATCATCAATTCAACTAATGTAAAACCTTTCGCTTTTTCTTTTTTCATGATTTTCTTATACCTTTCTTGATCTTCTTTAGTAGGTTCCCAATCTAAAATACCTAAGTCCTTATCAATCTCCCATTGTTCTCTTGCTGAGAGATATTTATAATTACCTGGTCTTTTCAATGCTTGCTCTAATGACATTGTCAAATTTCCTTTTATGGTAGCCCTGCTCGGACTTGAACCGAGAACATCTTGCTTGTAAGGACAGTGCTCTTCGCGCTGAGCTATAGCTTTTTTCCCAACAATATATGTTTCTGTTAATGAATGACAATTTGGGCAAAGTAAATCTAAATTTTCAGGTCTATTATTAGTCCAGTCTCCATCTTTATGATGTAATTGCAATGGGACTTTATTTGTAGTAGGATGTATTTCATCCCATTTGCATATAGAACATTGATTATTATATTTTTCAATTAACCATTTTTTCATAAATCCTTGAGGAGATTTATATTTATTTGGATTTTTAAACCAATCTTCTAATTTGTCATTGTAAAGTTTATTATGATAGCATTTAAAATTACAATATTGTCTATTGGTTATCTCATTCTCGCAAAATAAACATTTATTTATAGTTGGAGTTTTTGGTTCCCCAGTTCCTCCAAGACTTATACTTATTTTCCTTTTTGTTTCTTCATTATGTACTCTTCCTTTATTAGTAATTGTTGCTGAACAACTTAAAGAGCAGAATTTATTTTGATCACCAATTAACTTATTATTACATTCTGGATTTTCACAAATTCGCAATCCTTTGCAATGTTTTTTATGCATATCATAATGCTGACTTGATTTAAAACTTCGCCCACAAATACATTCTATCATAATAATCTTTCTTCGTTTATCTTTTCATAAATAAGAATATGTTCAATTGAATGAATCCCATCTTCGCTTGTTGGACACATATCGCTAAATATATCAATAAGCTCAGAGTCTACATTTGGATATAAATCACTGGGAACTCCACTTATAGAGTTATGATTTGGCCAACTGTTTTTATAAGGATTATTCTTTTTAAACTCTTTGATAGCTTCAAATAAAGGTCTTAATTTGTTGATAGTTTCTTTATCAACGTCAGTCATTTCCCATAGTCCGCGTCATTTTTGTCTGCTTTAATATCAAGGATCATTTCAAAATTCCTTTCGTTTAAATTTCTCATGCCATGCTTCCATATTTTCTCCCCGATATTCTTTTGGCAAACTTTCAACATAAGTAATATGATCTTGCCAATGAGGTTTTATAAGGGGATGAGCATGTTTAAATGCTTCGTCATATTCGCCTTTTAAAAGCAATGTCGTACATGATCCAGGATAAATTCCATGACTTACCCATGTTTCAATTGCTTCTATAATTGATGTGTCAACTCTTAATTCTTTAGTCATTTATATCTAACCTTTACTAATTGCAATGTTAAAAATGTACATGTCATAACTGGTCCAAAACAAAATAATACTAAATCCATTAAAATTGATTCTTGATCAAGTTTAAATGAAAATAACCAATTAATTATGCCACATATCAACCATGGCCAACCCATAACATTTCCCATAGCTAAGAAAATTGAACATAAAAGGGAATAAACTACAAATGCGCTATGAGTAATTACTTGTGTTCTCATTTTTGAAAAAAGTTTAAATTCTTCTTTCAATTCACATGACTCTGCACAAATCATATGAACCATACAATGATGACAAGGATTTTTCATACAATCAGTTTCCTATCTTGTATCATGCTAAATAATCTAGAAGTTAATATTGCACAAGTTAAAGCTGGTCCAAGTAGGTATGCTGCTACCATTCTGCATGAATAAATTTCATCAAAAAACGAATAATTTAACAGACCAAATATAATCCATGTTATATTGATTTTGTGTCCTATTAAAAAACATATTCCAAACCATATAATGTAAATAGTAAACAAAATATGAAAATATATTTTCATAATAATTGATAATGTTTTGTCATAATTATTCTTTAAATTGCATGTTTTGTCACAAATCATTTTAACTATACATTCATCACAAGGATTTTTCATATACTTTCCTTCGATCTTTCAAAATTCGTCTATCTTTTCCATTTCTTCTTTCCGGAATACAAGATGTATAACAATAATATCTTCTTTCAATTCCCAATCGTCTTGATATTTTAGATCTTCGTTTCATAATATCTCCTCTTATAAAACTAAAGATTAAATTTTTAACAAATGTGTTTACATACTTCTCAACACATTTGTTTTATGGTTAGGGGTCTTAAGTGGTGCAGGGAGAGGGAATCGAACCCCCAAAGCACTCGGCGGCGGATTTACAGTCCGTTGATTTCACCTATAATCAATGTCCCTGCTCTTCGTATTCAAAATAATTGTTTTGGAAATTTATATCCACATTATAGTCAAACAATGAAACCATACTTTAATGTATATCATGTATCTCTGTAATACCACAAATTTATTCTCCATTGTTTTTCTTTAATAATCCATGCATCTCTAGCATATATTCTAAGTCTTGTTTTATTTTTCAAAAGGAACCGTGTTAATCTCTTTTCAAAATCAGCAAGACTTTCATCAGAACCTTGTTCAAACATCTTTACACCTTGAGATGGATTATTCATTCCATATGGATCAATAACTGCCATGAGTTTCTCCTTATTAGTTAAGTTAACTTAATAATGGAGATTTTACATTTTTCCTTTTATAAAATTCAATTAAATCAATATTTACTTCGGTAGATAGACTAAGAGGATCATGTGTATCAAGATCTTGAAGATCAAAGCAAGTGATCATTGGTTCATGTTGAATATTTTCTTTTATATATAAATCTATGTCAATATATTTATCAAGACTATGATCATATACTTCAACCTCAACAATTTTTCCACCCAATGCTCCATCAACGAAGGCAATATTTTCTTCACTTTCTTCTATATAACTTTTAAGTTTTAACAATTTTTCTTTTGTTGGTTTTTCATGATTTTCATCCATTCTCTATCTCCATAAAATGGCGGGGTCGACGGGATTTGAACCCGCAACATCCTGATCGACAGTCAGGCATCCTATCCTGGTTAGATCACGACCCCTTATTCTTTACCTAATTTATTTTTTATTATTGAAACTGCTAACTCCTTATGAAAATTAATAGCTTCTTCTTGAGTTAAAAATATATCAATGAACTCAGTTGTATCATTTTCTTTTTTGGTTGCTGTGATCATAATGTCTCTTTTATGTCTTTTACAACCTATACATTCTTTATCACTTACATTCATACTTTTTGGTATTAATTCCATAATCAATCCTAAGGATATAAAATTATTGCTTTTTCTCCCTGCATAACATCCTCATCAGTATATCCTTGCTTTTTAAGTTCTTCAGTTAATTCAGCAAGACCAACTTCAGCTTCTTCTCTATTATACATTCCTACCCAGCTTCCAGATACTGGGTAATATGAATTTCCTTCTGAGTCAGAAGATAACACAACTGTAGTTTCAGGATCTACTTTTTTCAATATATCAATGAGATGTTTTGCTTTCATAATTTTTATCCAAACATTTTAGGGTCGCGTAAAGGATTTTTAGGATCGCCGCATAAAGGACATTCATCTTCAGTCCATGATTCAACGGGTCTGTCTATTAATGAGTAAGTGGGAACACCTTGAAGTTTCCAATTTGTCCTATTCCAAATAGCAAAAACTCCAACAACAATTCCACCATTTCCTCTAATTGCTCTTACAGTCTGTTCAACTGAATCTCCTGTCGTAATGACATCTTCAGTTAAGAAGACTCTCTTCCCATTAAGGTCTTTGTCATAACCTCGTCTGAATTCCATTTCTTTGGATACAATTTTATGCTCCATTCTAACTTCTCTATCCATCATTGGAAGTTCAGTCGTTTCAACTTCCATTTTCTTTTCAGGATAAACAAATACTTTACCCAAATTCAAAGAAACTGGAGAAGCGATAATTGCTCCAGCAACTGCGGGTCCTGTTACAACGTCAAAGTTAATTCCTGTCATTTCCATTTTGTATGACATTTCGTCAACAACATCTTTATATAAATTAGGACTTTTATAAATCTTATCCTTACTTACATAAAGTTGTGCATGTCTTCCAGAGTGTAATATCCAATGTCCGTCCAATATAACATTTTCGTCTATCATCTTTTCATATAAGCTTCGCATTTATAACTCTCCAATTTCTTCATTCGTAAGTTCAATAGCTTTCACAATATCATCTGCACTTAACAATGGGCGCCCAATTACTAATAAATTAGCACCTTCTTGTCTTGCTTCTTTTGGAGTCATTGTTCTTTGTTGATCGTCTTTTACTTGATACCAAGAAGGTCTAATTCCTGGACATATCTTTTTAATTCCAAGTTCTCTAATCCCAAATAATTCCTTAGGTGAGCATACAGTATAACCATAATCATTTATTGATGCAAAATATGCAAATTCATAAACTTTTGATTGAATAACTTCGTCTACTAATTCATACATTCCACTCTTACCTTTTGTCATATGGAGTGGGATATTATATGTTTCACAAAAATCTTGATCTTTCATTGAAGTTAAAATAGTAACTCCAGCAAGTTTTGTAGAATCAATACCTTTAAAGTCTTTTGGTCTGAATTTAGCAGTGCAATGAACAGTTATTATATTTGCTAATTTGCATAACTCAATAGCTTCTTTCATTGCAGTTGGAATGTCATAAAACTTAAAGTCAATCATAACATTTCCAAATTCTCTAGCAGTCTTTACAAAGTCAAGACCTTTTTCAAAAATCTGGCGTCTTAACTTATAACCCCAAACCTTTCCTGTCGTCTTTTTCATAATTTCAAGAGATTCGTCGCAAGTCTTATTGTCCAAAGGCAATATTATTCTGTTCATTATTCGCTCCGTTAAAAGTTTAAATGGAGATGCTGACGGGATTCGAACCCGCGTGTGCGCTATGCACATCAGCTTGAAAGGCTGATGACCTTAACCACTAGTCGACAGCATC